>VTLG01001804.1_pt1 | contig 28574 bp, 19 predicted proteins | sample 4694571 | NCBI WGS metagenome assembly VTLG01 (sample SAMN12604809, study PRJNA352737) | marine metagenome | biome: ENVO:00000447; feature: ENVO:00000209|ENVO:00000569|ENVO:01000036; material: ENVO:00002151; isolation source: viral sequences binned using virsorter ...
GATGGATAAAACCAAGATGGCACACGCTATCTCCATGAATTGGTGGTCTGACTTAGTAAAATTTGACAGACAATTTATGTCTAGATGGCTAAATTCACCGCTAAAAAGTCTATACTATTCTTTACAGGTCATGCCGGATACGCAAGATAAAACAGACGTGTATTCCGCCTTAGGAGATACCGATGTTGACGAGTATCTCAGTGAAATTTTGACCGATGATAACCCAATAACTTGCGATTGTGCAGAATGAGAAAGCATCCATATCAGCAGCTTCTAGAAAGGAAGCGCACTTGGACACCCGTGCGTCCAACGGCAGGAAAATTGAAGGAAGGCTCTGAAGAGACTATTAAACGTGCTCTAGCTATAAGGCATCTTGAATTGCCAGTAGGAGTGTTCATCAAGGAGGCTTTTGATGACATCCCAGCTCTGTCTAGGGAACTCTTAGAGGACAACGTGCGTGATGAGGATCGGCATGACATAGCCCTCAATTATATTGCCAATGCTCATGGTGTAGATGAGAAAGCTGAGGCTGAAGCTCATAAGATTCAAGCAGCTTGGGATGCTCACCCTGACCATACAGTTTTAAAAGCTTTAACTATTGAGAAGGCTATCTTCTTTGTCTTACTCCCATTTTTTAGATTTAATGGAGACACTGGGCTTAGAGTCACCAGTGCAGATATCAGCCGTGATGAAACTATTCACGTAAGTGGTCACAGTCTTGTATGTAAAGAGCTAGGCTTAACAGCTAGTCCATCTTTAGATAAACTAAGGAAAGCTACTATTAACTGGGTACTTCAGCCTTTAGGTAATAATGAGGATCGCTATCTAAACAAAAAGTTTTGGTTAGAACAAAGCGATAATCTCATGTATCGTGGTAAGGCTGAAGGCTTAGCTGATACTAAGAGAGCTAGGGTTCCTGCTTTCTTTGAGACTAGCAATTCTGATTTACCGAGTTACGCATAATGGGTTTTTGGAGAAGTATAACTAGACCTTTTAGGGCTGTAGCAAAGGCAGTTACTAACGTTGTTAAGGATGTTGTTAAGACAACAGCAAAGGTAGTAGGTAACGTAGCTAGAGGCGTTGGAGATGCAGTTAAGACTGTTGCAAAAACAGTTAACACGGTTGTAGAAGAAATATCAGGAGCTAGGAAACGTAGGGAAGCTGCTGAAGATTTAAGAATTGCAAGTGCAGAACAGGCTGAAGCTCAAGCTGCTTATGATAAGCAAGCTGCTGAGATAAAAGCACAAGCAGACAAACAAAAAGCCTCCTTAGCAGAGGCTAGTGCTCAACAGGATGCTGCTATTCTTGAAGCGGAGAGAATAGACGCAGAAACTCAAGAAAAAACTAGAGTTGCCTCACTTACTTCTAAACGTATAAGTGCTGCTAGTAGAGTTCAAGCTCAGATAGATGCAGCAGCTTCAGCTCAAAGAGAACAACAAGCTGCTCTAGCTGCAGCGGATGCTGTTCCTGAGGAGGAAGGTGATACAGCTCAACCTACAATTACAAGAACACCTATAGCAACACCAGTTCCTGGAGGTTATGGTGGTACTGAACCTGGAGCAATTAACCCAACTGGTTTAAATATATGATTCCAACTATTGATGATCAATTAATAGCATATTTAGAGGAGGTCTATCCAGATAAGGCTCCAGATATTAGTATGGAAGAGAAACAAATATGGTTTAATGCTGGACAGGTGGCGGTTGTACGTCATTTGAAAGATCAGTATAGACTACAAGAAGAAACTAAGTACAACTAGATATGGCAGTCGCAACTGGAACCGCTATTCTAATTGGCTCTGTTATAGCTGGTGGAGCCACAGTTTACGCAGCTCAAAAGGCTGCAGCAAACGCTAGGAGAGCTGCTAAACAAGCTAGAGAAGATGCACGTTTAATGCGTGAGCAATCTGATAAGGAGATTGCACAGATGCAATCAACTGCTAAGCAGAATCAATTAAATTTTGAAACTAATTTAGCTGAGACTAGGAGGAAAACGCAGTTATCTATTGACCAAGCTAACGCAGCTCAAGCTACTGCAGTAAAACAAATAAATCAACAGACAGCATCTTCACGACTAGCTATACAACAATCAAGACTACAATCTAGAATACAACAACAGAGTTTAGCTCATAATGTTGGAAGAAAGAAAAGAGCTAGAGTAGGTACTCCTAAATCTCTAAGAACTAAGGTTGAAACTAACTCAGCTTTAGCTTTAGGAGGTTCAGCAGGTGGTGGTACAACTAAATCCGGTACTGGCGGTTTAAATGTCTAAAAACACAGCTCAGGCTCTTTATGATTTCTTAGAGCCAGAGAAATCAATTTATCTAGATAGAGGTATTGAGTGTAGTAAATACACCTTACCTACTCTCATTACTGAGAATGATAAGAGCACAGGTAAGAATCTCTATACAAAAATTAATACTACTTACCAAGGGTTAGGTGCTCGTGGAGTTAATAACTTAGCAAGTAAACTTTTAATAGCTTTACTACCACCAAACCAAGCTTTCTTCCGTCTTTCAGTAGATGATATGAAGCTCCAGCAGGAGTTGGAGAATTATAAAGAAGTACAGTCACAATTTGATCAACAACTCTCTTTAATGGAGAGAGCTGTCATGAGAGACATAGAGGAGTCTGGAGATAGGACTGCTTTATTTGAAGCTCTTAAACATCTTATTGTTAGTGGTAATGCTTTATTATATGTATCCGAAAACGGTACTAGGGTATATCCTCTTAAGTCTTTCTGTTTAAAAAGAGATCCAGAAGGTAATATTTTAGAAGTCGTAATTAGAGAAGAAGTTAGTACAGATGTTTTACCTGAAGGTATAGCTCCTAAGAATGGAGATGGTAAGCTTACAGATAAAACTACTTTCTTATATACTCATGTTCAATGGGATTACAAAAAAGATAGATGTAATTGGTATCAAGAAGTATATGGTAAGCATATAGGTAAGCCAGGTAATACACCTATAGATAAATGCCCATTCATTCCTTTACGTTTATTCCGTGTAGCTCACGAAGCTTATGGACGTAGTTTTTGTGAAGATCTATTAGGAGATTTGAAATCTCTTGAGTATTTAAGTAAAGCTATTGTTGAAGGTAGTGCGGCTGCCGCTAAGATAATTTTCTTATGTAATCCAAATGGAACTACACGACCCGATAGTTTGGCTAGAGCTAGCAATGGTAGCATTGTGGCTGGTAATCCTAACGATGTAGCACCTCTACAAATGAATAAGCAGGCGGACCTTACGGTTGCCCTGCAAACCATAGCCCGTATAGAAACAAGACTTAGTTTTAGCTTCTTACTTAATAGTGCTATTCAAGCTGGTACTCAGGGACGGGACCGAGTCACTGCGGAAGAGATCAGAATGGTTGCCCAAGAGTTGGAGACAGGATTGGGAGGAGTTTATTCCATACTTTCTGTAGAACTTCAGCTACCTCTAGTTAATCGCAAGATGACTATGATGGAACGTGAGGGTAGATTACCGAAATTACCGAAGGATATTGTTAAGCCTCGTATTACTACTGGTTTAGATGCTTTAGGTCGTGGTAATGATAAAGCTAAATTAATTGAATTTATACAAACCTTAGCTCAGACCTTAGGTCCAGAGGTTATGTCTAAGTATGTTAATAATCAAGAGTTAATCATTAGACTTGCAGCTTCTGATGGTTTAGATACCTTCAAGCTTATAAAATCTGAAGAAGATCTAGTGGCAGAGGAACAGCAGCAGGCTATGATGATGCAACAGCAGGCTAAAGAGCAAGATCCACAAAACGATCCTGCTAAACAAGCTGCACTTATCAAAGCTGAAAATGACTCAATCAGGACAGGTCAAGAAGTCGCCAACGCTCAAGGCTAAGGCTGACGTAGTTATTACTGAACCCGAAGTAGCTAAAACTGAAATAGAACTTCGGATAGAAGAACTTAAAGAGAAGAAACCTCAAGTTTATGAGGAATATAGGAATGCTATTAAAAGTCAGAAACGTGCTTCAATAGGTCCTGACCTATCCCTTCGTATTGGTTAAATTATGGAGTTAAATTCTGGAGATGGCACAGGTACGCAGGAAACTGGGCCGTATAACGAGACGGATCTCGAAATTATCAAAGAGGGTGATCAAGCACAACCTCAAGAACAGCAACCACAGGAAGACCTTATCGGTGGTAAGTTCAAAACTGCAGACGACCTCCTCGAAGCTTACCAAGCACTTGAAAAGAAACTTGGAGACCGTTCAGGCTATCAAAGGACTGAAGAGGAATCTAAGGAGGGAACAGAAGAGACTGAGGCGAAGGGGGATGATCTAGATGGTGGTGGCCCTATTACTCAGGAAGAAGAGGCTGCTATTTTAGAAAGTGTAGGAGGTAAAGATTCTTTCACCAGGATACAAGAGTGGGCTAAAAATGCTCTTAATGAGGATGAGCTAACCGTCTATAACAGGGAGGTTCAGAGTGGTGATTACTTCAGGGCGAGAAATGCTCTTCAATCTATGGCGTTTGCTTATACCGAAAGTAATGGCTCTGAACCAGCATTACTTGGTGGTAAACTAACAGGTCGTAGTACTGATGTATTTCGCTCTAATCAAGAAGTTATAGAAGCTATGAGTGATCCTAGGTATCTTAAAGATTCTGCTTATACACAGGATATAGAAGAAAAACTAGGACGTAGTGACGTATTAACACCTAGATAAGGACATCTGTACTAATATTAAGTAAGCTTATGTATTTATATTGTTGCCTCTGAGGAGATAACAGCAGTGGTGTACTAAGCATTAAGTAAATTTAACTTCAAATCGATGCCAGATTTTTCGAGCATCTCCAGGTTAGGTGGCATTAATGGCGCTCAGTATAATGCTGGTGCTGCTGCTGGTAACTATGAAAAGGAGAATGCTAATTTTATGAAGATCTTCTCTGGAGAAGTCCTAACGGTCTTCAATAGGGAAACGATTTTCAAGGATCTCACTCAAAAGAGAACCATCTCCTCAGGTAAATCCGCTGAATTTCCAATCACGGGTCGTTTTTCGAGTCGCTACCACCGTCCAGGCGATTGGATAACAGGCCAAGGAAACAAAGGGATGACAGGATCCAAGATTATTACAATCGACGATCTCCTCATCGCAGATGCCAGCATATATGACCTAGATGAAGCCAAGCTTCACTGGGACGTTCGTAGCATCTACTCAAAAGAATTAGGTAGAGCTCTTTCAAGGGCTTATGACCAGCGTCTAGTCCGTACACTTCAAACAGCTTCCGAGTCTGATGGACGTGTTAAGGACTGGGATTCTAAGAGATTCCAAAACGCAGGCGGTACTGTAGTTTCTGTTGCAACAGCTACGGGTGTTGTAACTCTAAGTGCTAACTTCGCAACTGCTGAGCTTGCTAGCTGGGCTGTTGGTGAAAGTGTTTATGGTGAAGACTCAGGTGCTTACGGTGTTATCACTGCAGCTCCTACAAACGGTAACGCTGTATTCACAATTAGCCCTGTTGGTGCTATCGGTACTGGTACTGATGCAGTCTTCAAAGTTGGAGAACGTCTATTCGTTCTTAATGCACTTCCAGGTGGAACAGCTATAACAACAGGAACACTTAGTGCTACGAGATCTACTCGTGGTGATGAGATTGTTGAGCATTTCTACTCAGCTTGCCAAGCACTTGACGAGAAAGACGCTCCTCGTGAGGGTCGTGTCGCAGTGGTTGGGCCTGGTGCTTACTATGACTTGATTGCTTCTTCAAGAGCTATCAACACTGACTGGAACTCAGGTGGTGGTGAGAACGGTTCCTTCAAAGGAAACAAAGTTCTTAGTGTTGCTGGTTTTGATATCAGGGTATCTAATCACCTTGGTGACAACGCTTACAACTCAGCTCGTCAGGGCTACGTTGGACAAGCTAACCAAGCTGCTACAACTCGTGGTGAGCGTCCTAACTACATCAATGGTCAGGATGGTTCTACAGGAGCCGCTGCTGCAGGCACTAACGACTACTGGCAGGATGAGCAAGGCAACACTTCAAGTATTGCTAACTTGTTCGCTCTTTGCTTCACCAAAGAAGCAGTGGGTACAGTAGCTCTTAAGGATCTGAATATGCAGATGACTGGTTCTGAGTACAAAGCGATGACTCAGAGCACCATGATGGTTGCTTCTTACGCAGTTGGTCACGGTATACTCCGTCCCGATTGCTGTGTAAGTATCAAGCATGATGGCACAAACCGCTGGTAATTAATTCCTTAATTACGAATACAATAAGGGGAGGCGTAATGTTTCCCCTTTTTGTTTAAATATGGCAACTACTAAATTACAAGCAGTAAATACTCTTCTATCCATTATTGGGGAAGCACCTGTTAACTCATTGGTTCCTCCTTTGACTGGTGATACAAGTCTTGCTGAATCCGTTGTTAATGAGATAAGTGCAGAAGTCCAAGGCGAAGGTTGGTCTTGGAATACTATGATGTACGATTCAATACCTATAGATGCTAATGGGCATAGCACTCTTCCTAGTAATACTCTTGCTGTACGGTTTAATCCAGTATCTTACCCAACCCAACGTTTTGTATTAAGAGGTATAAAATTATTTGACCGTGTTAAGAACTCTTATGATTTAAGAGGAAGTTTAGGTGTAGCTCTAACTGGTAGTACTACAGATTTAGTTGCTGAAATTATAGAAGAATTAGATTGGGATTCTATACCTGAAACAGGTAAGAGGTATATAACAATTAGAGCTGGAAGAATATTCTCTAACAGAGTTGTAACGTCAACAAGTATAGAGAGCTATACTCAAGAAGATGAGGAGAATGCTCGTCAGATATTAAAACGTACAGAGGATATGGCACAGAGTTATAACTTCATTAGTGGTCCTGATGATTTATATGATGGTCGAGTAAGAACTACCTTTGGTCCTGATATCCTTAATCGCTAATGTCTAGAGAACTTTTTAGTCAGATTATTGGTCCACTAAATAAAGGAGTGAATCAACAAGCTGATAGCTTTGTACTTCCTGGTTTTGCTAACACACTTGAGAATGGTAACTGTGATCTTGTAGAGGGTCTTAAGAAAAGACTTGGATCAGTTCCTGTAAAAAGGATTGATACTCTTACTAAGAACGCAGGTGGTAATACTTTAGTAGGAACCATCAAGTGGGATGAAGCTTGGGTATACGTTTACAACAGGAGTAGTGATGAAAGGTTCATACTTATTATTGCTGACGATAGTAGGACTGTTAATAAAACTGTTACTACTGCTAATAACTCTGCAGTACTTACTGTAACTTCAGGAGGTATGACTGACTTATTTGTAGGTGGGACAGTCACAGGAACAGGTATAGGAGCTGGAGCAAAAATTGTAGAGATAGGGGCTAGCACTATTACTCTTGATAAGAACTCAACTGCAACAGCTTCAGGTATTACTGCCACCGTTGAATCTAACTATACATTTACTGCAGGGGTATCTAATGTAGAACCTATAAGTGGTACACTCCCCAGTGTGGTTCCTGAGGAACAGGTATTTGCAAATGTAACTAATACTAATCTTGAATATCTAAGGGGATCTGGAAGAGCTAAAGATAGATTCAGGGCAACCTCATTCCAAGACTATGTATTTATAACAAATATACAAAAGAAGACTGCTTACGATTCTACTGAAGTATTAACTAGATTTAACATCGGATCTATAAGTTCAGCTTATCAACCTATTAAAGCTCAAGTATGGATCAAACTAGTTGACTACAATACTCAGTATTCAGTTGATATTGAATTAGATGACGGAGATAAGATAAGCGGTCATTATATGACTCCAACTCTTACAGACACTAGCGGCAACTCAAATGTTATAAGTTCTAATACTATTGCTTCAAGATTGGTTACTTATACCACAACTATTACAGGAACTACTACCAATGGAAACCCTAATATTACTAGTGTTAGCACCACTTCAGGTACTGGGGATATTTTCAAAGTTCACGGTGGAGAACTTATTACTGGTACAGGTATACCATCCAATACTTTTGTTAAAGACGGAAGCGTTAACAATACAACGGGTACTTTCACTCTTGTCAATGAAGCTGGAGCTAATGTAAACGCAACGGCTAATGGAGCTGTAACTCTTACTCTTAAGCATGGCTTAGACGATTGTGATATCCATAACAAACTTACATTTGAAGTAAAAGATTCTCAAATATTAGTAGGCTGCGCTAGTGCTTCTAGATACATCAAAAGCTTTGTAGCTTCTGATGCTAGAGGTAATAGTTTAATGTCTGGCTATTCTAATCAAGTTACTTCTATTACTGATCTTCCTACTACATCTTGGGAAGGTTATTCAGTGTTAGTCGCCCCAGACGGTACTGCAGATAAGAGTTCTTATTACCTACAATTTAACGCTGAGAATACTTCAGTTGCAGGTACTTATGGTAGAGGTACTTGGGAAGAAGTAGGAGGCTGGGGTACTGCTGGAAAGTTAGACGCAGCAACAATGCCGCATAGTTTTGTCTACTACAGGCGGGTAGATAACGGTTTAACTCGTTTCACATTCCAACCTTTATCTGGTGCTTCTTACAGTGATGGTGGTTTTACAACGACACTTAAAAAGTGGGTTGATAGATTAGCAGGGGATAATAACGAAACTGATACAGGACCTTCTTTTGTAACTCACACTATTAATGATTTAGTTTTCTTTAAAAATAGGTTTGGAGTTATAAGTGGAGAAAATGTAATCCTTAGTGAAGCTGGTTCTTATTTCAACTTCTGGCAGCAATCAGCTCTACAGGTTATAGACAATGATCCTATAGATCTAACTGCTGTCAGTAATGATGTGGCTGTACTTAACTACGCTCTACAGCAGCAGGATGAATTAGTACTCTTTTCTAATGAAAACCAGTTCAGACTTTACTCAGGAGATAACGTAACCTTTAGCCCTGAAACAGCTTCTGTAGGTAGGATTAGTTCCATTACTATGGAATCAAAGGTTAAGCCTCAACAGGTAGGACCTCAAGTAATTTTTCCAGTTAGAGAAGGTGACTTCACTGGGATGCATACCTTCATTACTACAGATAGAACAGTAGGAATAAACTTAGGTCAGACTGCTGTTATTACAGAAACAATACCCAAATATATCCCTAAGAATATTGATTCTTTAGCTGTTAGTAGAACTGATCAATATCTAGTAACTCTTAGTAGTGATGACCCTGATGCTTTATATGTCTACCAATTCTTCTGGGAAGCTACTGGAGGCTCTTTAACTAACAGGCAAAACGCTTGGTCTAAATGGACATTCCCTAACAAGAGTATTAGTTGGTGTGACTTTGTAGAGGGTACTCTATTTAAAATAGTGAAGTACACAGAGAACGGTACTGTTAAGTATTACCTTGAAGGTCTTAATGCTTCTAGACCTCCTCAAGCTGAGGGAGAGTTATTCCTATTAGATAGGCAATTAGCTAGTTCTATCGAAACTGATATAGGAGTACCTACCTTTGTTTACAACGGTCTTACCAACAAAACTACTGTTAATCTGCCCTACTACACAGTAAACCCAAGTCAGTTCATTGTTATCAAAAAGGATAAGACTGATGCGAACGAAACTGCAAAACGCTGGGTCGTGGCTGCGTCTGTTCCTGCAGGCGTTAATTCTTTTGTTTGCGATAGCTTGGGAGATTTTAGTGGTGCGAACGTTTCTTGGGTCTTTGGGGAAAAAGTTATATTCAAGTTTACTCCGCCTCAGCTCATGCCCTATAGCAAAACTGCGACGGACAACACTTTTATTGGTAATCGTACTGGCCGCCTTCAGTTACGATATGTGGATGTTTACTACAATGATGCTAGATACTTCACCGTCGACGTGACTCCAGACTTTAGAGATAAGAAAACGTATGAGTTCGATAGGAGAGACCCTCTCAATGCGAATATAGTACTAAGTCAGACTTCTAGTTTTGATGAGTCAAAATTCAGAGCTTATATCCAAAGTAAGAACGATCAAGTTACAGTAGAAGTAGTAAACGACAGTATTGATCAAGCCAAGTTCGTCGCTTTAGAGTGGACGGGCTTGTACTTTGACGTAGCGAGGAAGTACGGTTAATGAGCATTTTAGGTGGGCCACTCCCAAAAACTACTACTAGTAGTACCGCTACTAATTTAATAAAGAACGCTCCTGACATAGGTACTCAGAACAAGTTCATGTCTCCAGGCATGACTGCCGCATTAGATTTTGGTTTTGGTGCTGCAGCATCTTTTTACGATCATCAATTTAAAAAGTATGAAACTCAACGTGCTAACGCCGTAGCAGAGCAAAGGTATTACAGAGCAAAGCTTAATAAGGAGAAAGAGAACTACCGTAACTATGAAGTAGATCTAAGAAACTGGTATAGAGATTCAGATTGGGTAGAGCAACGTAGACAATATGAAGAGACACGTAAAGAACTTCAAGCTGGTTACAAAGGTGAAGTAACAGTAGCTGCTACTAAAAACTTTGAAAGGATGATGGCTAATATTGAAGGTAGGTTCTATGAAGAGGAGGCTAGAGACATTGTTGAGCTAGATGTAATAAGAACTGAATTTATATCTCAAGCAGTTAAGAAGGTAGCTTCTGGACAGGCTGGTAGAACAGTCAAAGCTTTAGGTAATCAGTTTGAACAACAGTGGTTATCTAACCTTAGTAATCGTAATATTACTCGTCGATTTAGAATACAGGATAAGGAGAATCAAAAGGTAGCTGCAGACACAGCTAGAGAGAATACAGTTAACGCTGTTCAGTTCTACACACCAACACCTGTTGCAGATACTGTAAAACCTATGATGCCTTTACCTGTTGAAGGTGTAGCACCTACTCCCCAGATAGCGCCAGGAGGTTTAGGAATTAAAATAGCTCAACAGGGTCTAAAATCTTATCAGAAGTATGTTGACGCACAGCCTTCTTACCAGCGTGGCGATGCTCCTGAAAGAGGCAACCAATTACCTAGCGACTAATGACAAACAGCGGCGGTAGAAACCTATTCAAAATAACTCCTAAGAGGTCTCAATTTGAGGACTTATCACCTCAAGCTGAGAGACCCACTCTTCCAGGTACTCCTGCTCAACCTAATAAAGAGCGATATCAAACTGGTGGACAGTTATTTGATCAATCTTCCTTTCAGAAGGATAATAAATTAGGCGCTGCTGTTGATGCGATAGAAGCTTTTATAGATCCAAATACAGGTGGATGGACTAAATCTCAAAGTATACTTGGTGACTCGTGGAGAGCAGATTCACAAGTTATAGCAAGCCAATTAGCTAGGGCAGACTCTTGGCTGGAATCTGCTGATGCAGCTCTACAAAATTCAGAAAAGAACGCACAGATCACTAAACTTTTAACGAAGAAAAAGCAGATTGAATTAGCCAGAGAGAATAGGTTAAATGATAATACAACTGCCTTTTTCTATTGGGATCAAGTAGCTTTTGACGCAGGTAGAAACGCTGCAATTACTTTAAAAGATAATGCTGAAAAGGACTTACTTTATATAGCTTCTCTACCTGAAACTGAAAGAGGTTTATATATTCAACAACTTGCATCAGGAACACTTAAAGGAACAGAACATATACCTTCAGCAGCTAGAGCAGCGAGAATAGATCCAATAATGGCTCTTATTTCTACCGAAATAAAGGCTAGTGCAAACAGTAAGGCTAGGGATTTTAAAGACGACCAAGAAAGAAATGTAATGATGCAGAAAATTAGAGGACCTTTAAATGAGGCTTCTGCTCTAATATTTGCAAATGGTCAGTCTAAAGAAGTAATAGCAGATATACGGAAAGCCTTTATAGATCCAAGAAATTTCTTAATGAACAATAAGGGGCGTACAGGTCCTTATGCTACTAATGAACTTTCTTTAGCTATACAAAATGGTCTACTCTTAGGTGATGCAAATAACGATGGTTGGGATGATATAGGACAACCAGGGGTAGGTATAGATGCAAGTCTTATTCTTAAGGCTTTAGATGGTTTTATGGTTGATGATGGAGCTGGAGGTAAGATAGCAATCTTAGAAGCTAAAGACGTTGAAGGTAAAACTATTAAAGAACGAATACTAAAAGCTCAGTCAGAAGCAACGTCTTACTATACCCAAATGGTTAAAGCAAAGGAAACTGTTAGAAATGGTTTTCTAAGAGATTTTAAAGCAAGCGTTTATAAGGAGTCTAATAACTGGTTTGAGTTAAATCCACAAGCAACTCAAGAACAGATAGTAGCAGAAAGACTTAAGGCAGAAGCAAATATAGATAAGCTTCTATTAACTAACGGTCTTAAAGATATCCTCTCTCCGAAAGATAAAAAGAAACTTTTAGATGAAGCTTATCCAATAGACCTTCTAGAGACTCCTGTAGGTTTAAAAAATGATATTCTTGATGCAGCTCAGGATTTGATTAATAACGAAATATTAGAAATACCTGAAAGTCTTATGTTAAGGATGAGGGTAGGAGAAGATCCTAATGGAAAGTTTTACGATGTTTATAGTGATGTTCGTAAACTTTTTAGAGATGCTAGGAAGACTACTGCTACGGCTACTAGGTCAAGGCTAAAAGAGTTGGTTAGAACTGATGTAACAGGTATTACAGATCAATTAGGAACAATATTAACTGAGTCTAATACGTCTATAGCTGATATGTATAAGGGTAATACCGATGCTAGAAGTCGGGCTAAAACCCTAATAGATGGTACTGTAGCTAAGGTTAAACCTTTAGTAATAACAAGAGCTACATTCCTTTTAAACCAAAAATATAGAGATGCTTTAGCTAAAGGTTTAGATATAAATGATCCAAACCTACAGAATCAAATAAGGACTTCAGTTTTAAATGATATTAAAAATGAGCCACTTCTTACTGATATAGATTCTTATGTAGAGAATAAAGGAAAAAACAATTGGGGATGGAGAGACTTTCCAGTTCCAGGTTCAGTCACGCTTAACTACCCAAGTGGGACTTTTGTACCAGGACAGGTAAATACACCTTTTACACCTAATAAATCAACTGTTAAATATAACGATAATGGGATGTCGTTAGCTTTACAGTTACAGAGTAATTTTTCAGGAAACAATGCCAGAAGTAATTTTGATAAATACACGAGAAAAACAGTATTACTACCTGAGGCTCATCTAAAGAATTGGTATCACGCCCTTAGTTTAATATCACAAGGTAAGACCATACCTGAAGATTTGATTACTGCTGATATGAGAGAGACTCTACATAATTTAAGTGTTATAGGTACTGACGATAATGTAAAACCTTGGGAGCTATTAAAAAGAAGTTCAGAAGCTTTTTATGGTAATACAGAAGCATTAAAAATGGGTTTAACTGATGAGGATTATTTATCTGCTTGGCAGCAGCTAGGCTCTTTAACAAACTCAGTAAGTTTTTCTAATAAGGCTGAAAACTCTGTAGATGTAACAAGTGTCTCAGTAAAACCTATGACAAGACTTATCTATGGTGTTAATAATAATGGTGTAGAAGTGTCAATAACTAAAGGTAACGACCAACAATTCTCAAATGGAGTACCAGCTCCTTTGAATGGAACCGTAGTTTCTATGGGTAATAATGATATGAACGGTAATTACATTGTTATTAGAGCCAACAGTGCTACTCCCTATAACAAGAAGGGTGATTTAATCAGGATTTCTAATTTAGCTAATATACGTGACGATATTGAGGTAGGAGATGTTTTAGATAAAGCTGAACAGATAGGAATAAGTGGCGATGACTCAGATCTAAACAGTACTATAGGCTCTTCAACTACAGGTCAGATTGTATCTCCAGGTGGTATAACAGTTCAAATATTCCAAAATCAAACTGGAGAATTAACAGAACCAGATTCCAATGCTCAATATAGTCAGCCATATAACACAGCTTTTGTTAAAGCTATGTTCAGTGAAATCTATACAGGAACAGAAGCGGCTGCCGTAGAGCCTATAGAACCTATAAACAGAGGTTTAGGTTATTCACCAAATGATATTGATGTAGGTGGCCGTCAAACGATTATTTTACCTACAACAGCATCTGGTAGAGAGCTATGGAGAAACCCTGATGGTACTTGGAAGCTAGAAGGTGCTCCTAAGAGTCGTAATAAATTAATGAACATAGCTTCTCAATATGCAATGAGTACTGTTATAGACCAGCAAGCTATGACTGGGTGGAACGCAAAAAGAACAGGTCCGTTTAAAGGCTGGTTTACCACGATGAATTCACAAAGTCGTGATCTGTATTTCCAGCTAAAAGCTCAATATTTTGGGGAATTACTTGAGTTAGAGCGTACTAGACCAAAACCTACAGAAGCTGAATTAAAAGAAGCTAGGAATGAAAGGATATTAAATTCTAACTTCGCTAAGAAGTGGTCAAATCCTAAAGAGGGATCTGGTTATACCACCTATCCAATGAAACTAGAATGGAAAGAGTAAGATACTATTATAACGAGTAAAATTAAATGCCATACATTCCGCAAGTTGACGGACCTCCTATTTGGGTTGACGATGAAGATGAAGCTAATCAACAGTATGCTGCTGCTTTTGGTGTAGAAACACCAGAAAAAGATTTCACTGGTATATCTGATACAAAAGCTGAAGAAGAGCAGAAGGGTGGTCAGTGGTATAACCCTGTAGATGCTATAAGAGGTATAACTACTGGTGTAACTCAAATTCCTGGTGAAATCTACGCTACTGGACAACAGTTAGGTTTAAGAGGAATGCAGGAAGGAGGTCTTTTATGGGGTCTCACTACTTTAGGTAAAAGTCAACAGGAGAAAGATTTTATAGCTCAAGAGGCTAAGTTCCAGTTAAATGCCCTTGAAAAGCTAGGTGTTAGACCTGATGGTTCTAACTACGGACTTCCTAGTGAGTTTGGGATATTAAGTAACAATAACGAGACTAGAAAGAAATGGCTAGAACCTAGATCAGGGTTCTGGAAAGTAGGTGCTGATATTACTTCAGTTATTGCTTCATCTGTAGTTACATCTGGAGCTAGTCAAGGTTTACCACTACTTCAGGGTACTTCTAAACTACCTTCTGCTTATAGAATTGCTGGATCTATAGGTTTAGGATCTAAATCTTCAGGCACTAAAAAGCTCCTTAGAGGTGCTGTAATCCTATCGATTAAGGATCTACTACCTAACGCTGTAGAAGATTTTGTCTACTTCAAACCAGAAGCTAATAAAGAAGTAGCAGGTGCTTTAGAACTTATAAAGGATTTACCAGATCACCAAAAACGTTTAGCAATACAAGCTCTATTAGCTGAAACAGATTCTGAGTTTAGTTACTCAATGAAGCAGCTAGAGGAAGTAGTAGGTGGTGCTGTAGCTGTAACACTATTGAGTGGCATCTTCCGTGCAGGTAGAAAGTTCTTAAAACGTTCTAAAACTGAATTACCTAAGACAGATGCAAACGGTAAGCCAAAAAGCCAAGAGGCTCTTGAAAAGCAAACTGATGATCTTATAGATGAAGCTTTAGAAGAAGAGATACCAATTATTGAACAGGTTCTACAAGAGGATCAATTCAGTAAAGCTGAGATTGCTAGTAACAATGAAATAGGTAAACTCAACCAATCGTTTAGCTCTCAAACTGATGAGTTTGCTAGAGAGTTTTCTGCAGGTCTACATGAATTCTCGGAGCTTTTTCTTAATAAATCAAAAGGTTCTCCATTAGTTTCAGATGCTGCCAAGATTGAGGATTTAACTAAAAGAGTAGGAGATCTTAGGTACATTGATCAGAGAATTAAAGAGCTTGATTTTACAGTAGCAAGAAGGGCAAAAATCAAGGATAAGGGGTTCCAACTAACTCCTGATATTTCAAATAAGTTAAGAGCTGAAACCCAAGCAAATATAGACAAATGGGATGCAGAGATAGAAGCTAATCCTATTCAGTATGTTATAGGAAAAAGAGGTTATAAAACTAAGAAAGCTATACCTAAATCAGGTTGGAGAAGCAATGCTCAAAATACAAGAAAGTATAACGATGCTCTAAAAATTATAGAAAGCTTAGATGAGTGGGATAGGATCAACAATCAGTTTGGTGTTAGTCAGACTGGAATTAGAGAAAAATCTTTAGAAGAAGCTCGTAAAAACTTAACTGATGAGTTTGGTAGAGGTACTAAGGGATTACAGACTATATTCCAAGCTTTTAAAGAGAAACTAGACGGTTTAGATAAGACAGCAAACGAGCTTATAGATACTAAGAATTACCAAAGAAGGTTATTTGAACAGTTAGGTCGTGAAGACGATATAGGAGATTTAATACCTAGAGGACCTGCTTGGGATAATTACACGAAACTTAAAGAAATAGTCCAAGGAGGTTTAGAAAAGAAATCTTGGACTATAGGTGAACTCACAGATCTTGTAAAACAGGTTGATGAGATACACGACGCTTTAATAGAGTCTGGTGGTTTAAGACCTTCTACCAGTCAAGCAGCGAAGGTTTCAAACCAACTACAACAAGAAGCTACTGAGAAAGCTCAAAAAGAGGCTGGTATAGAAGCTCAGAAAAAGGCTACTCAAGAAGTTACTGAAGAAGTCCCTGAAGAGGTTGCTGAAGCAGTTGATGAGGTAATCGAAGTAGCTCAGAAAGAACCTGAAAAGTCTTTTGAAGAGATCTTAAAAGAGCAACCAGTAAGACAGGCTCCAGAACTTCCTGGTCCTTTAAAGCCTAGAACTAATAAAGCTGGTGATTTAGAAGTCATAGCTGATGGTGTACCAACACCTGTTGATAATAAGACTTTCCTTTCAAAGCTTATTAGGATGGCTCCTAAGCAGCAGCAAGCCAAGATAGCTTTTGACAGGCTTAAGGAGGCTGTAGCAAAGGTAGAAGCAGGGTTAAATGTACCTCTAGAAGAGAGGACTACTCTTAATACTGTTGGAGACCTTATTAATCTCTTAAACCTAGCCAGAGTTGCTACTGAAGAAACAGTTCAAAAAGCTATAAGAGATCTAGATACAACAATAACCTTCTTAGCTGACGCTAGACCTGTACTAGAAGCTGGTGCTAAGAAAGCAGATGAAGCTGGTAGGAAACTAGCTGGAGATGTTGTAGGTAAAGTCCAAGAAGCTAGTGGAGATTTAACAGATAAGCTAATAAAATGGGCTGAAGATGATATGAGACGGCTCAATCCTGAAGCTGCTGATGCGGAGTTAGGAGATATACCAGGAAGAGTTGCAGCCTATGAATACTTTGCTAAAGCTCTATCTCTTAAGTATGACGTTACTGCTGAGGAAGCACTTGAAAATATATACCCTAACCCCAAGATGGGTTTTGGTGATTATGTAAAAACTTTAAAAGAAAGACCTGATCTACCTGATGATCTAAAGGGTAATCCTAATGAACCTCTACTACCAGACTTTGGTGGTCCTAAAGGTACAGACGGTGGTGATGGTGGTGGTGGTAGTCCATATAGAAAAGCTGGTGATGATATAGATCCTGAAGATCCTTGGGGAGGTATACCAGAGGATGATCCTGTTCGTACACAGTTTGATGATCCAGACGATATTATTCCAAATAAAACTACTGAATTTTCTAATGAAATACCTACAACTACTTCAGGTAAAGTAGACAATACAACTATTAATAGAACTAGAGCTTCTAAAGCTGTTTCAGGTGTAGAGCCAGATGATATACCAGTCCCTGAACTTACTAGAAATCTAAATAACGATAATAACTTCTTAAAGAATATAAAGACTGATGATGAAGCCTATGAATATGCTAATCAAATAGCTGACCAAGTAATACGCTGGACAGAGACAGGTATAGATCCAACACTAGCAAAAATAGGTGAAGACGCTAGTGAGAATGCTTCTAAATTTGAGTGGTTCAATACTAGTACTCTTAAATATACGGCTGACTTAGATACAGGTGCTGTTGTTAAAATGGCAGTTGATATTTTAGGAGAAAGGAATTTCAAAATAAGCCGTGTAGCTATGATGAACGCTGTTTCACTACTGAAGAAAGCAGCGGAGTTTCCAGATGTAATCGATGATCTAATTAAAGGTGGAGATACATATGCTGAACAGGTTAAAGCTGGTTTACCTTGGATTATTGTTAATACGTCGCTTATTGAGAATAACTCAAAAGCTTTATTGAAGACATCTAGGATGCTTCAAGATTTCAGGCTAGGTAATGCAGTAGAAGGTGGTTTTACAGAGAAAGCCCTTCTTAAGAACTTTAGAGATTCTTATCAAAGACTGTTTTCAAATATAAAGACAGTTAGCAATATGTTTGAGGGTTTTGGTAATGGACTCCGTTTAATGGCGAAGAATAACCGCTTGGATTTTGAAGCAGGTAGACCAGAAATAGTCTTAAATTCCTTTAGAGATATGGCTAAAAAGTGGAATGATACTGAGAGCTTTGCTGCTGATCTAACTAAAATAACTAAAGAAACTAGTGAAGAAGTTAGAGGTCAGTTTGAGGACTTCTTCGCCAAGATCGATAACGGAGAAGATATAACGGCTGCAGAGTGGGAAGGTATTGATGATTTAGTAGGTAAGGTTCATGACGCTCAAGGTGATCTAACAAAGCTAAAAGAGTTGAATATTACAGGACCACAAGTTTTAAGACAGTTACAAAGTGGTGCAATGATATCAAGTCCTATGACCGCTTCTTCTATACCTGTTATGGGTGGTGGTGAGCTGATCCTTAGACAGGCTGGATTAACAGGATCTGGTTGGATAAATGCTGGTGTTGAACGTTTTGTACGGAAGAATACTGGAGATACTTATTTAGAATCTATAAAACTAGCAAAGCAGAATACCAAAATTTGGCATAATTATAAGTTTGCTTTAGGAGAAGCTTATGAAAACGCTAAAACAAACTTCTTATTTGGTAGAGGTGTATCTGATCCAGGGGTGTTTAATAAAGCTGCTGAGATTAATAGTTCTGGTATAAGAAGATCTCAAGATATAATTGATGATTTAAATGTACAGCAGCTAAAAGTACCGTTTACTGATTGGGTTCTTGATAGAGGTGAGATGGAACAGAAATGGATATTTGACGCTTTAAATGATTTAAGAGTTGGTATGAAAGTATTCCATGACTATGCGGTAGTCGGTGAAGCTTGGGAAAAGAGAGGATTAGCAGCTAGATGGCTTTTAGCTCCTATTGTTGAAGGTCAGAGACACCTACCAGGGAGACTTGGAGAGTTAGGAACAAAGAGTTATTACGCAGGTGGTGAATTTGTCAATATGACAATACCTTTCCGACTTGCAGCTTTAGGTGATGAGTTTATAACCTCAATGCACTCAAACGCAATGATAAAAACATTAGCAGAGATAGATATAGATGAAAGAGTTATTGCTGGTACTTTAGATGAAGCTGATCGAGTAGATGAACTTAGAAGACTTATAAGTAAGAAGAATGAAGAGTTCTATGCTCCTGTTACTGCAGGTCTTGATGACACAGTTATTGGTCATCAAATTATAGGTAAGCAGATGGATAATGTTTTAGAACTAACCCGTGAAGTTAATCGTACTGAAGAACTTACTGGTCTATATGGGGCTTTTGGAAAATGGATTAATTACGCTAGATACGCAGAACAGCATGGTATGCCTCCAGCGATGGCAGCTTTCGCCAACGTAATGGCTGGTGTTGTTACTTCTCCTCTTAACTCAATTAAATGGGGTATTAGATTTGGTTTAGGTACTGATATCTATAGAGCTGGTGTTGAAGGAGCAATACAAGGTGGTAGAGATTTAATTGAACACCTACCAGCAGAGCTACAACAACGTATTACACAGAATGAGTTCTGGAAAAATAACTTACAAAACTTTGAAAGTAAGTATTTTAGCTCAGACTTAAATGTAAGATCCAAAGCTCAGGGTGCTTTAGCCGTGGCCGTTGGTATGCACTCAATGGCTCGTATACATCTAGATGATCCAGAATTAGAAATAACTGGAGGACTTGAGAATACTTATAGGTCAGAGCAGGGTCAGGTTGGTTTATACACAATGAGAATTAAAACACCTTGGGGTGCTTTTAGATTCCCATATAGATGGATACCTGTTTATGGTCAAGTACTAGCTATGCAAGCCACTTTCAGAGATATAGAAGAGTTTGGAAATATGAGTTCAGGTACAGATATTATGGGATCAGTTGCTGCGGCAACGGCTAACTTTATAATGGAAACCCCAGGTTTAGCATCCTTTGACAGAGTATTTAAATCTATAGAAAGAGCACGTATGGGTGATCCAGATAAACTTACTGATTTCATATCAACAGCTATAGCAACTTCAGGAGAACCTTATTTCCAATTTAGAAAATTTGTAGCTGAAGGATTTGATCCTAGAAAGCCTTCTAATGTTGGCGATAAATATAGACCTGAATTTTGGCTAAACAACCCAGAAGCTGAAGATAACCCAGTCTTTGGTGCAGGTAGTTTCTTGGCAAGTAATTTGGGTGCTTCTTATTCACAATCATTGGAATATAACGTCTTTGGTTTCTTAACAGATGAGATTATGTCAATAATCAAAGGTCATCCAGAAGGTAGGAGTCGTAGAGCACTTTGGTGGGGAGAACCAGGGGAAACAGTTAATGTTAGAGGTGGTGGTAAGTATGCACCACTTAGAGCCATAATGGGACGTTATATGCCTTTCCCTGATGACTTAGATGTAGTAGGTAGGGAGATGGTTGCTAATTTAATAGAACCCCCTACATCAACTATTTACTCAGGTAAACAATATAATGTTCAAGGTGTGAGTAAAAAGGTATTAAACGACTTTAATCACTTCTTAAATTCAGAGTTTACATACTATGATGCGATTACAGGACAAACTTATGTTGGTATTAATGCCGCTTTAAAAGACCTAATTGAAAGTGATTACTACCAAAGCTTAGAAGGTTTGGATACTCCTTATGCTTCTACAGGTTATCAAATTCTCCCAGGGGTAAGACCTTTTAGCAGTGGTAGACCCCAAAACTGGGATACTAAGAACAACGACAGAAGAACTTACTTACAAGGGTATGTAAGAACTTTAATCAACAAAGCCAAAGAAGATTTTATGATGGGAAATTATGCAGATCAACAATACAAAGCTCCTTTAGAATTAAAAGAGTACGTTCTTAAACATAGGAGAAACCTTCTTGGAGGTCTTAAATAATGGCTTATTCATCTAGAACCTATACTCCAGGTTCCTCCACAACAACCTTTGCTCTGACTACCTCTGGTGGAGATCCTATTGGGTATATCAGAGAATCAGATATTGTTGTAAAGGTTAATGGTACTACCTTTACTAACGCAGCTAGTGGTTCTAATACTTATCAATTCTCAGGAACTAGTACTGTTGAACAGCCTAGTGGTGGAAGTATTGTCTTAAACGCCGGTGTAACAGGAACAGTCATATTAGAAAGAACTACAGCAATACAAAACGCAACAGTTACTTATACAGCAGGATCTACTCTTACAGCAGATGACCTTAATAACGCAGATAACCAGATAAGATTTGGTCTACAAGAATTCTCAGATGATTACTCAGCTCTATTTACTGGTACAGGTAATTTAACCACTCTTGGGGCTTTCCTTGGTAGTTCAGACACTTGGGCTAGTAACGATGCTAAAGCTGCCACTACAGGAGCTATTGACGGAAGAGTAGACAGTAAAATAGATACAGCCTTAACTACAGATGTATCAGGCGGTGATGGTGTAACGATCGTAGATAATAGCCCAGGAGCTGGGCAAATAAGAGTTGATCTAGATACTGATATAGCAACGCTTAGAAATATGCAAACAGGGGCTGCTACTGCTCTTGCTGCTTTAACTTCCACAGAGGTAGCGATATTAGACGGAGCCACACTTACTACTACTGAACTTAACTATGTAGATGGTGTTACTAGTGCTGTCCAGACTCAGCTAGATGCTAAACAGCCTTTAGACGGAGATCTAACAACGCTTTCTAGTGCTCTAGCTGCTGCTGATTTAGCTGCTTTAACTTCAGCAGAAGTTCAAATACTAGATGGTGCAACTGTTACCACTGCTGAACTAAACGTTCTAGATGGTATACCAGCAACCCTTACAGCCGGTGAACTTGGATATGTAGATGGTGTAAGTTCATCAATTCAAACCCAGTTAAACGCTAAACAACCGCTAAACGCATCTCTAACAGCTATAACAAATTTAAGTGATGCTGATGGACAATTTATAGTTGGTAGCCCTAGTGGTTGGGTAGCTGAGTCATTATCTACAGCTAGAGCATCTCTAGGTGCTCAAGCCGCTGCAGCAGATCTAACAAATCTATCCTCTTGTCAAACAGGAGCTTCTGCAGCCTTAGCTTTGTTAACCTCTACTGAGGTAGCAATTCTTGATGGAGCTACACCTAGTACTACAGAACTAAATTATGTAGACGGAGTTACTTCAGCTATTCAAGCGCAGATTGATGGTAAGCAGCCTTTAGATAGTGAGTTAACTACTCTAGCTGGTATGCAGGGTGCGACGGCTTCTGTACTAGCTGCAGGTACATCTCTTGCAGCTACTATTGCTGAAATTAATAGTGTTTGTGAGAACAGAGCTGGTCAAACAACAATTACAGATGATGATGCAAAGATTCCTACATCTGGAGCCGTTGTTGATTATGTAACTGGAGCTGTAACGGCAGTAGGTGGTTTTAAATCAATAGTTGGCCCAACTAACTTCCCAAGTACTCAACCTGACCAAGGTGTTGTAGTCAGTATTAGTGACGTTGGTTCAGGATTTACAACTAGTTCTAATGAAATAACTATTACTAATGGAGCTGGCACTGGTAATAACGTAAGAATTACTGGGTTTCCTTCATCCTTAGCAGCAACAACAATAGCTGATGATGTAGGTTTACAAGTAACGTCAGATAAGAATAATAGTACCAGTGGTTCTCCTAATGTTCATCGCTATGTATATCACAAAATATTAGCGAAAGAGACTGATGTTATACAACTTTCAGATGATATTAATGACTTTAACGAAAGGTACAGAGTAAGTAACGGTGTTCCTTCTGGTACTGACCATGCTGGTGATCTTTACTACGATACTGGTTCTGACAAGATGCTTGTTAGGAACGCAGCTAATAATGCTTGGGAAGAAGTCCAGTCTATTGGTAACTTCTATATATCAACTTTAAGTCCAGCATTTAACGGCAGTTTAGAAGACTTCACTGTAAGTAACGCTCCTTCTAATGCTCAACAACTCCTTATAAGTATTAATGGTGTTATCCAAAAACCTAACTCAGGTACGAGTCGTCCGTCAGAAGGGTTTGCTTTAAACGGTAGTACAGTTCTATTTAGTGATCCACCCCCTAACGGTGCTGATTACTTTGTAGTCGTTATAGGTTCTGAAGTAAACATAGGTGCTCCAAGTAATAACACTGTTGGTAATAACCAATTAATGAGTGGAGCTGTAGATAACGCAAAAGTAGCAGCTAACGCAGCGATTGATTATAGCAAATTAGCAGCTCTAACAGATGGAAATATCCTTGTTGGTAACGGATCTAACGTAGCTACCTCTGTTAACCCATCAGGAGATATTGATATATCAAACGCTGGTGTGTTCTCTATAGCTAGTGGAGCAATTGTTAACGCTGATGTAAACGCTTCAGCAGCGATTGCTCTTAGTAAATTAGCAATTACAGGAACAGGTTCAAACTCTAACTTCTTAAGAGGTGACGGATCTTGGCAATCAGTTCCAGCAGGAATTTCTCTTAGTGGTAGTACAGATAACACGATCGCAACTGTAACTGGAGCGAATGCTCTTCAAGGTGAGGCAAACCTTACTTTTGATGGTCATCATTTAACACAAACTATCGATGCAAATGCTGAAGGTTTCAACCAAACTGCAGCAGGCAATCATTATATTGATAACACAGCCGAAGCTAATCTAAGTAGTGGTGATAATCCTATTCTAAGGACCACTGCAACTTGGAACGGAAAAATGGTTGCGATGATAAAATATAATGCTGGTACCGATACTACTAATAAAGACGATGGTTACATAACTTTTAATACATCTGCTGCTAATGATTTATCAGAAAGGGTGCGTATCGATTCGAGTGGAAGATTACTTGTAAACCAAACAACAGGTTCATCAAACCTTTGTGTAAGTGACACTAATCCTGTAATTGCTGAATTCTATCATTCTGATGGCGGTACAAATGACCAAGCAAGAATTTCTTTAGGAGCATATTCATCAAATCCACCATCTCAAAGAGGTGTAAATCTTGTTGGAGAGAACAACGGAGCTGGACATGACTTTGTAGTTCAATGTAGTCCTTCTCATAGTCTTGGTCCGACAGAAGCATTACGTGTTCATAGCAATGGAGATATAACAGTTCCAAGCGGATCTATCAAATTAGCTGCAACTCAAGGTATTAATTTCTATAATTATGGAAGTGGAACAGATATAGATTCAAACCTTTTAGACGATTATGAAGAAGGCGAATTTGATTGCAAGTTTGTAACAAATAGCGGTACTTTCCCTACACAAAGTGTCATTGGTCATTATATAAAAATAGGAAAAGTCGTTTCTATTCATTGCCAAATTACATTTGGTGTATCAGCAGGTTCAGGCGGTGGAATGGCTTGGGTAGAACTACCGTTTACTGTCGCCAATTGTAGAGGCGGTGTGTCAATAGGACTCGTTTCGGGTTGTGTATGGAGTGCAAACCATCAACTCTTTATGATTCCTGAACTCAGTAGTTACGCCTGTTACCTCGTAGAAACAGAGCCAAACGCTTCTGGACATTCACACATAGGTCCGGCTTCCTTCAACAATACCGCATCTAATTTATTCTCATTTGGTGGCACATATATTACTGCATAGACCGTTAGCAAGTCTTTAAACTACGCCATAAACCTGTTTTAATCGGAGATTAATCCTAAATGGCAATTACAAAAACACAAGAGAACGATAAGATTGAAATCGTCAATAAATGGAACATACAAATCAGATCCGCAACGATCATCAAAGAAGATGGTGTGGAACTTACTCGTTCCTTTAAGAGAAAAGTATTATCACCAGGAACACTTGATGCAAGTGATAACTTAGTTGATAGAGATATTTCTGGAGAAGATGCAGATGTTCAGGCTATATGCAATGCAGCGTGGACGGATCAAGTAAAATCAGACTATAAAGCCTTTTTAGTCGCTAACAAAAAACCTGCTTAATTACCAATGGCATTAACACAAATAAAATCAGATGGTATAGCAACCAGTGCTGTTACGACAACTAAATTAAATGATGATGCTGTATCTAACGCTAAATTAACCAGCTCTGGGACACCAGCTAATAGAGCCGTCAGCGCAGATACAGTACAAGATGATGCTATAGGTATCGCTGCTTTATCAGCCACTGGTACAGCCTCTAGTTCAACCTTTTTAAGAGGGGATAATAGCTGGCAAGCACCTGCAACTATATCCTTTGCTAACGACGCTAATAATCGAATAGTTACTGGAACTGGGTCAGGACTGAACGGTGAAGTAAATCTCACTTGGGATGGGACAGATTTAAAAGCAACAGCCGCTGGTCAAACTACTGCTAAGATTGGATCTACAAATGCTGGTGGAGCTGCAATTTATCTCGATGGAGATTCAAATGGTGATTGGGCTGGTTCTGATTACTCATGGTTCAGACATAATACCGATGGAAATCTAGAATATAACGTTGATAATCCAGCAAGTAATGGTGACCATATATTTAGCACTGGTGGAACGGAAACTGTACGTATTACATCAAGTGGAAATGTAGGTATCGGAGTAGCAGCACCAGGTGAAAAGTTTGATGTAGTTGGTAATGCAAGAGCTAATGCTTTTATAGGTCGAGCTAATGGTTCAGCCCCTACTGCTGATGCTTCAATTTTTAGAGCAGCAGATAATACACTTGCATTTGCAACAGCTAATACAGAAAGGTTCCGCATAGAATCTACTGGAAAGATGATTGGAGGAGCTACAGGGATTCGCCCTGTTGCAAACCAAAACGGTAATGGTACTGGAGATGGTACGACAGCTAGATATTATGCAGAAGGTGTAGGTGATTCCACTGGTATAACTATTGTTTCTAATGGTACAAATGCATGGAGAGGATCATGTCTTAATCTTGCTAGATCAAGAGGTGCTTCTGTCGGTGCTAATACAATTATTGCAGATGGCGACAGTATTGGACAGATATGCTTCAATGCTAATGATGGTGTTGATTTTTATACCACTTGTGCTCAAATTGAGGCAAGAGTGGATGGTGCTCCAGCGGAGAACGATACACCTGGAAGGCTTGTATTTAAAACGACACCTGATGGCTCTGGTAATGCAGCCGAAAGGATGCGGATAGACAGTGTTGGACGTATGATTCTAGGAACTAATTCCAACCTAGAAAGTAATTATGCAAATATGCATATTAATACCTTCTCAGATGGTGGGCAGGGTGGTTTATATATTCATTGTAATGGTCAAGGTGGTGGAACAGCAGCACCTCATTATGGTCTAAAAATAGATGCGCACAGCTGTGCTAATAACGCTAATTTACAGGCAGGTATTCTTATTGATGTAAATCAGCAGTTAGTTCAGTCTCAAACAGGCGTGTTCTCCGATGTTCAAGGAAATTATAGTAACCAAAAATGCTTTGACGCATATCTGAATAAATCTCTTGGTGCTTATACTGATGGCTTTTGTTATTACAGTAATATAGTTACATCAAGTTCAGGTGGTAGTGCATTCCATGCCTATTTCACAGATAATGGAACACTTAAATTCAGAATTTATCAGAATGGTAATACTCAAAATGCGAACAATAGTTGGGGTAGTACATCTGATGTCAAACTAAAAGAAAATATTGTTGATGCAAACTCACAATGGTCAGATATTAAAGCAGTTAGAGTAAGAAACTTTAACTTTAGAGCATCTACTGGTCAAGATACATCAAAACATATTGGTGTAATTGCACAGGAACTTGAAACTGTATCGCCTGGATTAGTTCACACTGATACTGATACCACTCTAAATGAAGCTACTGGTGAAGGTACTGTTACTGGTACAACAAAGAGTGTTAAATATTCAATTCTTTATATGAAAGCTATTAAAGCTCTACAAGAAGCTATGGCAAGAATTGAAACACTTGAAACTAAGGTTGCCGCACTTGAAGCAGGCTAGACCGTACACTATACTTACAACGAACTATTGAAAACCTATGACCTGCTCCCAAAACATTGCTGATAAGAAAGCTGAATTAGTAACTGAATTAGAGCAAGTAGTTAAAGAGCATAATGAAGCTCTAGAACTTAAGAACGCTAAATTCGCTAGATATACAGAGATTCAAGCTTCTTTAAAAACCCTAGTAGAACTAGAAACTGCTGAAGAAGAAGTAGCGGAAACAGAAGTTGTTACTGAATAGGTAATGGGAGAGCCCCCTCTCCTACCACGTTATCATCTTCCGCCTGCGCTGGAAATTCCAAGGGTAACCCTGGATCAGCCAAAGGCGCTAATTCCTTCATATCGTCCGTTAGTTGTTCCACCTTCTGATCTACAAGCACCCGCAGGAGTAAAGGCTGAAGGTGAGGCAGAGAAAGAAGAAAAGCCCCAACCAAAACCACACAAGCCAGAAATACCTTCATTTTCACAGGAGGTTACTGAACTAACTATACCCTTTACAGATATAAATGTACCTTTTCCTAAAGAAGAGATACTAGTAGCAGCAGGTACTACAGCCGCTGTTAGTGTTGTAGCTACTTTGACAGCTACAGCAGCTTTTAAAAGGAGTGTTCAAATTTTAAAACCTCTTCTGACTCAGATTGTGAAAAAGGTACAGCGGAGTCGAGGGAAAGAGGTTCCTTCTTGGTCAAGGCAGAGATTGGCACAACGTCGGAGCAGATATGTTCAAGGCGGCTCCCAGGCCGCAAAGTAAAGCCTTTAGATTGAAGGGCAGCACACTCCTTCATACGAACTAGCTCATAGTCCAGTCTCATCTTCTCCATTTGTCTTCTACCAATAGCTTTACATTGCTCAGTTATAGAACCATCAAGAGGAACCATAAAGTTTAACTGAACACCCCAATTCTCATTCATTGTGTAACCACTAGGAGACATTCTTCCCTCATCATGTTCCCAAGGTTTCACGTGATTACCCATATAAAATGGAGTGAAAGTCATGGTAGAACCGTTGCAAACAATGGAAGGTCCCAACTGCTGTCTCGAAGGCGCACCATTATTTTGAAATTGTACGGCTTGATTGGTTACATTTCCAGTCGCTGCCGCCTGCGGATTTGAGGTGTTACTTACTTTTGGTTCTTCTGCTAATACTGGACTTACTGAGAAAAGACAGATAGCGATGTAGTAGTGGAGGTTTGCTCTATGGTTCTTTCTATATCGTGAGTCTCTACTACCCCTGCTGCTCTGGTTGTTACTTCCAGAGTGAATGGATCTCCAGCGGTGTGAAGGGTAAAGACTGAATCTGAATCTACTATTCCTCCAGAAGTTGCTGAAGTATGAGTTATATTTTCTCCACTCCATTTAGTATAAGCACCTCCAAATACCTCTGTCTCTATCGTTTCTTCGATATCGATTGTAGTCACTGTAGTCGATTGCATCGATCCTTGAGTGAAGGCTGGAGTAATTGGATTTGCCCTTGCTGCAACTGGGCTTAGCAGGAGCAAAAGTAATAAGCATTTT
>VTLG01005987.1_pt1 | contig 28568 bp, 36 predicted proteins | sample 4694571 | NCBI WGS metagenome assembly VTLG01 (sample SAMN12604809, study PRJNA352737) | marine metagenome | biome: ENVO:00000447; feature: ENVO:00000209|ENVO:00000569|ENVO:01000036; material: ENVO:00002151; isolation source: viral sequences binned using virsorter ...
AAATATCTAACAAGACCAGAATTTATTAATGGGCAAGAGGAATTTTTTCATAAGTCTTTAAAAGAATCCATACAAAAAAGAGGTCTATTAGATCCTTTATTTTTAAAGAACACAGGCGGAAACTTAAAAGTTATAGTGGGAAATAATCGAATGGTTGTGTGTAAAGAACTTGGAATTAAGAAAATTAAGTGTATAATAACACAAATAGGCAATGAGGAGGCTTTTTTAAAAGGTAGGGTATTAAAAACTGATAAAGAAATCAGAGACTTATTTTATTTACCTGAAGAAGTTGTTGTAAGAAGAGATAAAAAAGGTTGGGTAGACCAGGTTAATGCTACAAAATTTACAAAAATTATAAACAAGTATGAGGAATAAATGCCACTTACAAAATTTAATTTTAAACCAGGAATCAACAAACAGGATTCTGACCTTGCCTCCGAGGGCATGTGGAAAGACTCAGATATGGTTCGGTTTCGTTATGGGCAACCAGAAAAAATAGGTGGTTGGAAATATATAACAACTGACTCATTAATTGGCGCTGTACGTGCACAATTTGCATGGACAGATTTAGACGGCGTAAAATTTGATGCTCTTGGAACCGATAGAAAACTATACATATATTCAGAAGGACAATTTCTAGACATAACACCTATTAGAGCAACTGCTAATATAACTAGCGTGTTTGAAACAACCAATGGATCTACAACCGTTACTGTAAATCACACGGATCACGGAGCAGTAGCAGGAGACTTCGTAACAATAACAAGCACCTCTGCTTCTGTTGGAGGTATTTCCTCTGATACACTAGATGCAGAATATGAAATTATATCTGTGCCAAATTCAAATTCTTATACAATAATTGCAGGATCTGCTGCAACAAGCAATGTAACAACGGCGACAGCAAATTGTACAGTTACTTATCAAATACCAATTAAAAGAGAATTCTCAGCACCTGGTGCTGGTTGGAATGCAGGACCTTGGAATGATAGCACATGGAACACGGAGCGTGACACCTCTGTTGTTATATTTGCTGGTGGTCAATGGACATTTTCTAATTTTGGTGAAGACTTACTTGCTTGGCAACAAGGTGGAAAATTATATACGTGGGATACATCAGGAGGTATGACATCTTCAAATAGAGCCACTGCTGTAAGCGGTGCACCTACGGCATCTAGATTAGGGTTAATGACAACACCAGATAGACATGTTGTTTGTTTTGGAACAGAAACTACAATTGGAACCACCTCCACACAAGACGATTTATTTATTAGATGGGCAGATCAAGAATCAACTACCGATTGGACGCCTACCGCAACCAATACAGCCGGATCTCAAAGATTATCTGGTGGTAGTAGAATAGAATGTGCGATGCTCGCAAAGCAACAAGTTTTAGTTTGGACAGATGCAAATTTATTTGCAATGAGATTTGTTGGGCCACCTTTTACATTTGGTTTTAATCAACTAGGTGTTAATTGTGGAACTGTAGGACCTCATTCTGCAGTAGATGTTAGTGGTGTTACATACTGGATGTCTAAAGATTCCTTCTTTATGTACGATGGTACTGTTAGAAAAATACCTTGTACTGTAGAAGATTATGTATTTGATGACATTAATTTATCACAAAATAATGAAGTTTTTGCTGCATCTAATTCTAAATTTAATGAAGTTACTTGGTTTTACACAACAGAAGATGGATCACAAATAGATAGATACGTAACATTTAACTATATGGAAAATCTATGGTATACCGGAACACTAGCCAGAACTTCTTGGGTGGATACCGGTGTATATGACTTACCTTATGCAACAAAATATGTTGCTGACTCAACTGCTTCAGCAACTCCAACTGTAAGTGGAGTCACAGACGGTAGATCATTTTTATATTCTCACGAAACAGGGACCAATGATGTTGTAGACACAAGCACTACAAACGCTATTACTGCTTATATTGAATCTAGTGATTTTGATTTAGGCGATGGTGAGGACATGATGGCAATTAAAAAAATGATTCCAGATTTTAAAGGTCAATCAGGGACAGCTAATTTACAATTAAAAGTAAGAGATTATCCTTATGGAACACAAACAACTAAATCTGCTGAATCTATTACAACTAGTACAACTAAGATAGATACGCGTGCGCGAGGAAGACAAGCAGCTATTAAAATTTATTCTGATGCAACCGGAGCAAATTGGAGATTTGGAACACTTAGATTAGATTTACAAGGAGATGGAAAAAGATAACAAATGGCTAAAATTGATATAGTAAGACTACCAGAACCACAAAAAGAATATACACTGCAACAGCAAAATGAAACTGTTGGTGCAATTGAAAGTGTTATATTTCAAATCAATAAAGAGTCATTCTTTGAAGAATTAAAGAATGAGATAGCGAGGGAAGAATGGTTTTTAAGTTAATACTAACTATATTATTATTAGGTATACTTATAGTTGGTGTACTAGAACTATGGTACCCGTTTGGATTTGAAGGAATACATTGGCCGTGAAAATAAATCATAAAACAGAACTAACAATTCCAGTAAGAAATTTAGTTGGTTTAATAATTGCAGTTGCTGTATTTGTATGGGCATATTTTGCAGTTGAGGAACGCTTGAATATGTTAGAGCATGTAACTAAAATATTAGACATGGAAATGAAAATGAATTCAGAGTTTAGAGTAAAATGGCCTAGAGGAGAACTAGGAGCTCTACCAGATGATGCAGAACAAAATATTAGATTAGATTTTTTAGAAAAGAAAGTGGATAATTTAACAAATGGCTAATACATATAAAAATGCAAGTGTAGATTTAACTACGACAAGTAAGACAAATGTATATACCTGTCCTTCTGAAACGACAGCGATTGTTAAATCAATTAGAGTAACAGAAGATTCTGGTAATAATGACACTATTGCTGTGGAACTATATGATAATAGTGCAGAAGCTACGTTTAAATTAACTGGAACATTAGCAATTTCTGCTAGTACTTCCACAGAACTTTTAAGCGCCCCCTTAGTATTAGAAGAATCTGATATAGTAAAAGCCACTGCTGGAACGGCTAACAGAATACATGTAATAATGAGTATTTTACAGATAACTAGAACATAAATAATGCTTGATATTTGTGTAAAAAATGGTTAAAAAAGAAGAAGCAAAGATTATAGGTTATACTAAAAAAAGTATACCTATCATTGACGTACCAACGACTGTCAAAATATATAACGGCAAGACTGGTCAAAAGTACGAAAATGAAGCGGCTGCTAAAGCCGATATATGTAATGCTAACACGGATACTACTTCTGCTGATGTGTGTAAAGATGTCAAGATAGAAGTAACCCGCCTGCCGGAATTAATCAACACGACGTTGCAAAGGAAGTAACATGGATAAAAAAACCATGCCTGACAAGTACAGGGACTTGGTCGACATAATTGGATTGATGGTATCTTCAGACCACTTGTATAAAGATGCAAGTATAGAAGAACTAAAAGATAGCATAATCCCTGCAATGGAATTAGAACAGTATGACATTTTAAGAGACGAGAATGGCAAAGCTGTAAGTTTCGCAATCTGGGCATTTCTCAATAAACAAGCCCATCTTCGTTTTGCTGCGACAGGTGAAGTTGATCCGGAATATTATAAATCAGGTAATATACCTTGGGTACTTTCATTAGTATCAATTAAGAATTACGGACCTAAACATGCTTATGTGTTAAGGCAAATATTTAATAAAATGATAAGAAAAAAAACAAAAGTATACTGGTTAAGACACGATAGAGACATGAATTTAAAAAGTGCTGCTTATGGTGTCACTCATGTAGGGAGAAGTGAATAATGAGTAAAGCATTTAAATCTGTCGGAAAAGTCTTTAAAAAAATTGCTAAACCACTTAAAAAGATAGCACCGATAGCACTAGCTATTGCTGCTCCTTTTGCTTTACCCGCTTTAGCTCCCGCTGTATTTGGTACTGCCGGAATGTTTGGAGCCTTGGGACCTGCGATGGCGTCAGGACTTGGAAGTTTCGGTGGAACACTGATAGGTGGAGGTAGTTTTGGCGATGCCTTAAAGTCCGGACTTATCTCTGGTGGACTAGCAGGTATTGGTGGAGCCTTAGCAGGAAAAATGGGTGCAGTCACTACAAAAGCACCTATTGCTTCAGGTGGAGGACACCTTACTGGAGGCTTAGGTGCTCAAATTCCTGGATCGGCATTGACTACTTCAGGAGCATATGCAGGCGCAGGCGGTGTTATGGCACCAGCAGGAATGACAGCCGCACAAACAGGAGCCATATTTCAAGCACCAGTTAATACAGGTATAGTAGGTAATCTACAAAACATCGCAAGTAAATTTAAACCAGGTAATATTTTACAAGCAGTTAAAGATAATAAGGGAAAAGCGGCTGCAGTAGGATTAGCTGGCGCAGCATTGCTTGGATCCGCAGGACAGAAACAACAAGCTATTCCAGACGCAGGTATGGATGACTTCAAAACTGGAAAATCATCAAGAGATATTATGAAGGCAAACCCATTTAAATATTGGCTTCAAAATTTAACTTGGCAGGATCCCCAAGGAGTAACACAAGGAGTTAAATATGCAGGCGGAATACCTCAATTCGGTGTAAAAGAAGGCGGTATAATACAAGCGAAAGAAGGCGGTTTATTAAATGGGCCAGGCACAGGAACATCAGATTCAATTAAAGGACATATTGAAGGAGACGGAGGAATAAAACAACCTGTCAGATTATCTGACGGTGAATTTGTTATTAAAGCTAATGCTGTTAAAAACTTAGGTGGAGGCAGTACAAGAGAAGGAGCTAAAAAATTATATGCCCTACAACGACAATGGGATAATATGGCAGTAGCCTAGGAGGAACAATGGCAGAAACAACGATTACAGAACAAATAGTAAGAGAAGCACCCGATATAGAAGCATACCGACTGGGGCTTATTGAAAGTGCTAAAGCTCTATCAGATGTAAAAAGAACTTTACCAACACAGCAAGTAGCTGGATTACCAACAGACATAACAGATGCTATTTCAACAGCACGAACAGGATTAGGGGCTTTTCAGCCTTATATGACTGCCGCAGGAACTGGTTTAGGAACTGCTGCAACAACAACTGGATTAGGAGTAACACAAGCCCAACAAGCAGCTGCTGCAGGTGCTCCTGCCCAAGCGGCCGTTCAAGCAGGAATGGTAGCGCCAACAACAGCAGGACTTCAACAATTTATGAATCCGTATCAACAAGCTGTGATCGATGAATCATTAGCAGAAATTAACAGACAAGGACAATTACAGGAACAACAAGTTGCCGCAGGTGCCCTTCAAGCAGGAGCTTTCGGTGGAGCAAGACACGGAGTTCAAGAAGCAGAATTACAAAGAGGATTACAGGAAAGACGTAACCAAATTGTTGCAAGTTTAAATCAACAAAATTATCAACAAGCAATGGGTGCTTTTGATGCTCAAAGAAGAAGAGAAATTGCAGGAGGTCAAGCTATGGGAGCATTGGTTCCTCAGTTAGGAGCCGCTGCAAGTCAACTTGGTCAACTTGGTCAATTACAAGCAGGCATGGGTATGCAACAAGCTCAGTTAGGAGGAATGCAACAACAATTAGGAACTGCAGATGTTGATTTACAAGCAAGACTTGGTCAGTTGCAACAACAACAAGATCAAAGACAATTAGAAGCAACAAGACTAAATGAATTACAGGCTATTAGTGAGCCTTACGAACGTGTTGGATGGTTATCTGATATATACAAAGGTATTCCAACAACACAACAATCAGTTTCAAGACAAGTCGCTCCAAGTGTATCACCACTGGTAACAGCGGCTGGAGTTGGATTAGCTGGTTTAACCGGATTATCCGCAGCTAAAAACTTAGGAATGAATCCTTTCGGTTTATTTGGTAAATAATAATGGCAGTAAAAGAATACATAGATGATACATACAATAGAGCGATGTTCACGGATCGTCCTGCACAACCACAAACCATGGACCAAGGACCTACTGATGACACCGGTATAATGGAAGGTTTTGCACAGACAGACGAACAACAACAAGGTATGATTGATCAAGCTCAAGACTTAAATGGTCTTGTTGCTGCCGCACGAGGTGCAGATATACCAGAACCAGAATTACGTAACGAATTACTACATGCAATGATTCCTTCAATGGGAGAAGATAAAGCAACTGCCGTTGCTGCTTTAGTTTCACCTCAAATATTAACTTTAGCACAACCAATTGTACAAGCGATGTACGATGATGAAGGAGTAATGGGACTCGCAGATGTAGAACAAGCTGCTCAAGCACAAATACCAATGGCTCAGGGAATGCCTCAAATGGATCCAAATCAAATGGCACAAATGGCTTCAGCACAGCAAGTACCTGGCATGAAAGAAGGTGGAATTGTTTCACTAGCTAAAGGAGGACTTACTGACATAAAGGACGTATTTGCTAAACCTAAGATTCCCGGTATGACGGAAACCATGGAAGAATATTTGCCTGCCTACCAAGACATATATGGAGAAGGAATGGATCCTGACACATATAAAGGATTAGCCAAATTACAATTAGCACAAATGTTTTTAGGATGGGCAGATCCTACAAAAGGAACAAGTTTTGGAGAACGCGCTGTTAAATCTGCACAAGAAACCATTCCTAATATTACTGCATTAGCGATGCAAAAAGCAAAAGAAGAATCTGAAGCAACACAAAAATCAAAAATAGGTGCTATGGAAGCAACTAGAGAAGATATTAAAGAAGCAAAAAAAGAAATAAGAGATATTGAAAACGAAGAAAGACGAATGAAGGTAAAAAGAGGAGAATATTTTGATGTTGAAACAAATTCAGTTAGGAACGTATCTGAATATGATGCTGCAACACAACCAGAGCGTTTTACAATTCCTCCTGAGCATATGGACTCATACACAGGTCAATGGACAGAAATGGTTGATAATAAACCAGTTACATTTACATCAGACGTTCACTCCTATCAATATCCAGATGGACCTAGATATCTAGTTCCTACGAGACCTGGAGAAGAATTAGCGTTAGATGAAAACACCTACGATGTACGACCACCTTCAGGATGGAGATTTCTTCCAGAAGGAATACACATAAGAACAGTTAAAGGAACCAGTGCTAAAGATATGTTTGTAAGCCCTGAAAAAAGAGCAGAACAATCTCAAACCATATTAAACGTTAAAGGTTTTATTAAAATTGCTAAAAAAACACGAGACACCTATGTAGAAGACCCAACAAGAGCAGGTGTGGTAGGAAAGGCTAGAACTCTTCTCCAAGAAGGTACACAAATGACTAGAGAAATTTTTGGAGCTGTGGGAAAAGATGCCGGAATTGATATTGGAAGCAGTAAAGAGTGGCAAGAAAAATTAAAACTACCTAAAAATGTAAGAAGTGAGGATGTAAAAGACAATCTGTTTAATAGAATGCCTGGAGAAACCATGCAAGAGAAAATAGCATGGGCAAAAGAAAATTATTTTACAAAAGATAAGACTGAAGCAGAAACAGGATTTAAAACATATGATCCAGATGGTAAATTAGCTAATCAATTTGAAAAAGTAGTTCTAGAAGTAAAAGATGCGGTCTCAGTAGCAAGTATAGACGAATTAAATAACATAAAAGAACTAAAGCCTTTCTTTACTAGCGGACAAAAAGAAATAATGGCTACCTTTGATGCTGGTTTTAAAGTAGCTCCAGCTCTTGATCCAAGAAGCCCTTGGTACGTTAAAGAAATAGCGGATAAGTGGATAGCAGCCAAAGAGGCTGGTGATCAAAAACTAATGGATGAGGCATCTAGAGAATCTACATTGATAGCAAGAAGAATTTTTGATCCTAATTACAAAGAATCTACTCAACTTTGGGGTAAAGGATATGACAGAGAACTTGCTAAAAACAGAGTAAGAATAAACACAATTGTTTATGGATTAGCACGTGCTAGAAAAGACAGTGGAAGATTGAATTTAGATGATATTAAAAGAGCAGCAGAAGCTCTAGATGTAGTTTGGATTTCAGGTGCAGGTGCTGTAGCAAGTTTAGACGAAGCAATAACAGAAATGCAAGCGTTTGAAGACAGATTAAAACAAAACTATAATGAAACTACTGGTGGCGATTTTGATCGAGATTACGGATATACAAAAACAGATCCACTAGAAGAGACTCCTGATCAAGATGCACCGACTGTTGAGGAACTTATAAAGAAAAAAACAGGAATGTAACAATGGCACCTTTTGAAAAAAAACAAACACGCCCTAATAAATTTTTTATTCATCCTTCTAACATAGGATTTTTACCAAGCGATTTAAATGATTTAGATCCGGCTGATTTTCCAGGATGGGAATTTCATAAAAGCCGCGGTCCTATAAGTGTGGCACCGAAAGGTAAGCTTGTCAGCGAAGGTAAAATAGATAAAGAAGATAAATATTCTATTTTTCAAGACTTTGGTCCTGGAGACCCTATTAAGTACAAAGTTGGAACGGTAGGAAAAGAGCCTGGTTACTCTGCCGAAAGAAAAAAAATAGAATCAACAGTGCCTATAACTACTTTTTCAATGAATATAAAAAATGCAAAAGGTAGAGAAAGCTCAGAATTTTTAGATGCTGATGAACTTAGAAAAATTGAAGCGTTTGCAAAAAAAGTTAAGGAGAAAAAAACAGAATTATATAAAAAAAGAAAAGAAGAAGGAATTGATTTTGGAAGAATTACAGCTGAGATTCAGCCCAGAGTTCAAAAAATGGCAAAAGCAGAAGAAAGAAGATGGTTGGAAGAACATAACCCCGTCGTATTAAATGCAATAGATGAAATAGATAAATCCCGAAAAAGAATTGAAGAATATGAAAAAGATATGATGTATCTTTCTCTGCCTCTTGTAGAAGACAGAGGCATATTAGTCCCGCTTCCAACAGTTATAGATGATGTATGGAATCAGATGAAGATATGGGATTACAAAATGTCTCATCCTGAAAATCAAGAAATAAGAGAAGACAACGTGGATTGGAGCAGATTTAAAGGAGAAAGAGGATTTCTTCTTCCAGAAATGACTGCAGACACAAGAGAAGTGGGGCAAAATTTAATCAGACCTCGTGACTTAGTCGAAGCACAAAGAGGCGATCCAAGAGATGGAACAATTTTTGGAGTGCTTCCATCTAGACTCAACTTTCCTTTGCATAAAGACTGGTATAAAGAACACGGTAAACTATTTAAATACACTTTACAAAAAGGCGGGGAGGACGGTTTCAGAATGCTATGGAGCGTAGGATCAAGCATGTTTCCAATGGTGAGAAACTATAAAAGATTGCAAAGACTTAACAAACTAGAAAGAGAATACAGATTTAAAGCTAAAGAACTAAAAATACCTGAAGAATTAAGTGGCCCTTCTTTTCTTGGTAAAAAAATGGGTCTCGGCGCATGGACCAATACTCAAATGGTCATGGCTGGGATAACAGGAGGAGCCGGACTAGGTCCTCTACATTATGAATTACTAGATGAAACACTGCGTGATAAACTTGAATTAGGTCCTAAGCCTTTGGGAGAAAAAACTGATCAGGAGCGTTTTAGAGATTATATAGTTGAAGAAACTTTTTATGAAGGCATGGGTTTATTGATAGGTGTTGGAGGAGGAAAACTTCTTAGAGGAGTGGAAAATGTATTTATGGGAGATAAAGTAGCAAAACGTAATCTAATGGAGTTTGCAAGAGTAAACGATATACCTATCAGTCTTGCTATGATCTCAGATAAAAATGTAATAAAACAATTTTATCCTAATGTTTTTGGAAGATTTCCTTTTGTTGATGTCATAAGTAAAAGAGGAGTAGCCGGAGGAAACATAGGATTTTTTGGATTAAAAGAAAGAAAACTATTTGGCAGAACAATGTGGGGTAAAACCACAGAAGGTACTTTTCCAGCGATTGAAAGATCCTTACAAAAAGATTTAAACCAACTTGCACCGAGAATAGGATTTGAAAGTTTAAGCACTAAACTTCACAAAAACGTAGGAAAAGCTTACGATGAAAACATAGGATTAGCTGCTACTGCTTATAGATCAGCTAATTTAAGTGCGTCTAGACTGCCAAAACAGTTTCAAAATTTTATTCCTACTTCAAATATTAAAAATTATACTAAAAATCTAAAAAAAGGAGTTCTTAAAGATATATTAGCTAGCAAACAACAAGCTTACAGATTTGGAGAATATGAAAAATTAGGTCTTGACGAATTAGCTCAAATACCAGGATTAAGTATACATCAAAAGAAAGTAATTAGATATCTTAAGACATTAGATGAACTTCCTTCTCATATTTCAATTGGACAATATCAACAACTTGATGACGAGCTTTGGGAAGTATATTCAAAATACGGTAAAGATTTAGGCGGTACAAAACAAGCAATATTAGAAAAAAATATGAAGTGGAGTACACTGAGAAAAGCTATGGAACAAGATAGACTTCACGTAACCAGACAAGGTAGAAATTTATCAGGTATGAATGCAGAAAAATTAAAAAAAGACGGTTATAAATTGCAAAAAGTTGTAGGAGAAGGAGATGCTGAAAAATGGGTAGATGCAGATCCAAATGATTTAACAGCTATTTGGCGTAATCCAGATACGGGTATGGAGTTTAATCCTTCTTATATAGAAAGGTTCTTTAAGAAACAAGCAGAAGGAATGCCTATGACAAAAGAAATGTTAGATGAGGCTAAAGAAAATCTTTATGACGCAATAGATGCCCTAAACACAGGAGACCTTTGGTATGGTAAATATGTTAAAAACGTAGGAGATCTAAAAGTAAGTAAACTTTTTGCGGCCACTGATGATAATTTCTTTAGTCTTTTACATGGGGACATTGCAGGAAAATCAAAAATGGGACCCGATGTTCTTTTTCATAGTATTGGAAAGACTATGTTGAATCCTCAAGCCTCTGGAGGAACGAGATATTTAAATGATTTAATAAAAATTTTTCCAAGAGGAGAAAAAGGAAGAAAACTATTTAGACAAGTATTTAGAACTAAATTAGATGATGTGTTAAATAAATCTTATACTGATGCAGCAGGTAAAAAATTTGCAACTTTAAAAGGAGAGCCTATTAAAGTCTTTGATTATGATGTTTTCAGAAAAGAAATGGGGTTTGATGTATCCCTAGATATGTATGGAGACCAATATAGAATGATAAAAGAGACATTATTACTTTCTCAAAGAGGAGGAGGAAAAAAATTAAACAAGGAAAGTTTAAAACTTTTAAATGGTATTAAAAACTACAATGAACTATTAAAACTTGCCGGTACTATGCCTATTCCTGAATCTTCTACTTTTGCGGCGCGTGGTGCTGTATTTGCTGTAGGAGGTGCGGCCGCTGGTGCTGGAGGTTATTTCGGTGGAGCAGAAGGAGCCGCAATGAGTTTGATAGTTCCTATTTCAGTAATGAGATTTGGAAGTACTATTATAAATAATCCTCAATTTGCAGATACCGTAATGTCTGCTGTAAGTAATGGCCCTAAATACTTTACAAAATACACAGCAAGACAGGCTTTTGGAGAAGCCTTTAGATATCAAGCAAAAGAATCAGGACTTTGGGATCAAACTATTGATGCTCATATAGATGAAATCATTAACTCAGAAGGATATAATCCTCAAGCAATAGAAGCATTGGCTCAGAGTATATATTTAAAAGAATCTTCACCAGAAGCGGGTTTGAAAGGTCCTCAAAATAAAATTACAGATAATTCTGAAGTCTTAGCTTATCTTGATAAGGAAATAATAAACAAGGATAAAACATTAGATGAAAAAGTATCAGAAGAATTAAGTGCTAGATATCCTGGAAGAAAAATTCAAGAGATTGATTTAATACCTCCTAGCGGAAGAACCCCACAAAGAACTGTAATGGAAGGAGACAGAGAGTATATATCACCTTCTCCTTTAGATAAACCACAAACAAGACCAACAGTAATGGGGCAGTCAACATTACCCGCTAATATGTATGGATCTATGTTCCCAGGTGACACCCTAGGAGCAGGTATTGCTCAACAACAGCAAACGGCCCAAGGACCACAACAAAGAACAAGTTTAATGGCTAGCGGTGGAATTGCTCTAGCAACTCCTGCGGCTCAATTATCTGGAAAAGTTTTAGAAAACCAAGCAGCTAGAAATATTATGTCGACTTTTTGGGGGACACCTATGCAACAAACAGTACAAAATATGTTATTAACAGGTACTGCCAAAGCAAGAGATCCAAGACCAGAAGGACAAGTAAAATTATCAACATTATATGATCCACAAGGAAAGTGGACAGGACTTGGACCAGAACCTACAGGTGTATCAGCACCAGAAGGTAAAGAAGCGTGGTTTACTCCAGGTGAACAAATAAAAGATCCTCATAGTGCATTAGCAGTTTCTGGAATGCAGTGGTCAGATTTAGTAAGACACGGGTACGATCCATGGACAAGAAAATATCCAGGAGCAGGTACATATAAACCAGGAAAAGTTCATTATGAATATTTTGATCCTGTTAGTACATCTGCCAGCGCTATAACCCAACAAGATCCGTCAAGATATAGAGTAGCGGGTTTTAATAAAGGCGGTATTTTATCAACAAAAAAAGCTAAACAAATGGTGGCATAATGAGAAAAAAACAGGGCATATTAAATAAATTAGGACCAATCGAAAGACTAGCAATTCACGAAGAAGAATGTAAAATTAGATGGGAACAAACTGAAAAAAGAATGAGAATGGTAGAAAATGCCGTTCAAACAAATACAAAAGCAATGCAAGAATTAAAATTAACTATTGCTTCAAGCAAACAAGGTCTTAAATTTTTAGGTGCAATACTAGCAGTAGGTGGTAGTATAGCTGGTATGGTATATTATTTATTAAAGATTATTGGTAGAGGAAGTTAAATATGAAAAAAAAACATGCAAAAAAAGTCGGTAAAAAAATATTAGGAAGAGCCTTTTGGGCTGCCGAAATTCCTGCTGCTGTAAAATATTTAAAAAGAACCAGACAAGCAAATATAAAGGCTAAACCTAGAAAAGCATCTGTCAAGCATTTAGGCGTAAAACATAAAACCATAAAAGAAAAAGCGGAAGCTAATATTAAAACTAGAAAAATAGTAGGCCCTTCAAATTATTACTTAGGCTTTGGAAAAGGAGGAGCAGTTAAAAAAGTTGGGAAAGAAATAATGTCTTATGTCGGTAAAAAAGTTCATAAGAAAAAACCAGTTGTTAAGAAACCAGTTACTAAAAAAAGCACAAATCCATATAGTTTAGCTGACTGGAAACAAGGGATAAAATACAGCAAAGGCGGAGCAATCAAGAAAGGACTTACGATTATTGTTGATCCAAAAGGAAGAGCTAAAATTAAAGAATCAGTTAAACAAGCAAAGGAACGAGGCGAAAAAGAATTAGAAGATTTTATCAAGGATCTTAATCCAAAGAAATTTCAATCAGGTGGACTAATCAAAAAACCAAAGAGCGTAAGAATAGCTAAACGTGGTTGGGGGAAGGTGATACGATAATGGTTAAGAAAAAAATAATTAAAAAAGTAGTTACAAAACTTGACGAGTTCAAAAGAAAGAAAAAAGAAAAAGAGAGAGATGAAGCATTTGAAAAAAAATATTTAAACCCTGCATTCAAAGTATTAAAACAATTAGGGGAAAAGATAAAATATGAAAGCGCATTAAAAAAACAAACAGGAAAAAAAATACCAAGCCTAGATGAGCACAAAAGAAAGAAATACAAACCTTTCACAAAAGAACACTTAGCTACCTTTCACAGACTTGAAAACAGAAGTGATATATTAAAACCAAAAAAAATTAAAAGAAAAAAAGGAGAAATTAATATCATTGCACTGCCCCCTAAAAAATTTGGTATTGGAGGCGGAGTTGGAAAAGCTATTTTAGCTTATGGAGTAAAAAAAGCGGCGCCTCAAATTAAAACATGGTTAACGGAAAACCCAATGAAACCAACAAAATCAGGAGGAGCCCCTGTCTATTACAGTGAAGACGAAGTAGATAATATAATGAAAAAAATATCAACAGGATGGGGTCTTAAACAAGGCGGAGTAATTAAAAAAGTTAAAGAGTATGGACCCGCAGAATCTAAAAAATTAAGAAAATCAATTCAAAAAGTTAAAAGCAAAAAGACAACGAAAAAGAAATTAGTTACAGGAGCATCTGAAGTTCTTACGTATACCAAATTGCCTGAAAAACTTTCAAGCCCTAGAAGTAGAAAGCTTGGTTATCACGTAACACCTACGGGTGGTGGAATATATTTCAAAGGAACAGGAATTGATAGAGCGGGACGTAAAACAACTCTTAAGTCCGGAAAACTCTCTGTCAGTAAAAAAGGAAAAACATATGGAGTACAATACGGGCCACATCTAGGTGTAACTAAAAAAAATAAAAATATAAATGTTAGAGCAGGAAGACTTAGTTATTCTCAAGGAAAATATCACAAATCAATTGGATACAAGAAAAAAGGTTTTAGTGCTAGTGCATATCAAACACCTAGAGGAAAAGGTTTTTATGCTGGATATACTTGGAAATTTAAAGAGGGCGGAGTAGTGCCAAATAAGAAAGGTGAATTCATCGCAATTGGTTGCGGTAAAGTTATGGGAAATAGAAGAAAGACTACAAAAATACGCTAAAATAGGGGGTATCTAGGATACCCAGGTAACCTAAAAAACGCGTCAGTGAGCTTTATATCGATAAAAATTTTCCCGAAAATAGCCTAAATCCACGATTTTAATTCTTCCCCCATAATCTCTTTTGCTATATTAATTTTACTTTTTAACGCCTTAATAATTTTTTCATCTACCGTTTTTTCAGCGACAATATCGACATAAAGCACTTTATTATTTTGTCCTATTCTATGAGCCCTATCTTCTGACTGCAGTCTTATTTCTAAATCATAACTATTACTAAAATAAATAACGGTATTGGCAGCAGTTAAAGTTAAGCCACGACCACCTGTCTGTGGATTACCTATTAAAAATCTTAAAGGTGCTTTTTTATCTTGAAATTTTTCTATTAATTTCATTCGTTCCTTATCAGGAGTATCGCCAAATAAAGTATCTGTACTTAATTCACCATATTTTTCTTTTAAAATGTTTTTTAAACTTAAGATGTTGTGTCTATAGGTACACCAGATAATAGCTTTACCTTCTGTTTCATCTAATACATTTAATAACTCTTGAACTCTTGTATTCTCGACATCTATTGTCTTACCTTCATCTGTTTTCATAAAACCACATATTATCTGATGTAATCTCATTACTTGTGTAAGTATGTTAAAACTTGTCATTGTTTTTCCTTGTAACTCGGCTAAAGCAAAACGTTTCATCTGTGTGTATAACTTCTTCTGTTGTTCTGTTAATTGAACTATGCGTGTTGTGTATATTTTATCTGGTAGATCTAAACAATCTTGTTTTAATACTCTGTAAGAAAACTTTTTTAATGTTTTTTCTAATTCATCTAAATTTCTATATCCAATAACATGATTATACTCATGAAATCCCCCAGCTCCTTTTCTTCTAATAGTATTTGCGTATCTTCCCTGAAAGGCATAAAAAGAAGAATACCCCAATAAATCTGGATCCAGAAAACTGCACTGAGTAAACAAATCCATAGGATTTTTTGTAATAGGCATACCCGTTAGTATTCTTCTACACTTAGCGTGTTCTCTCAGTGCTAGAACAGTTTTAGTTCTCTTTGCTTTATGATTCTTTATTGTGGTTGATTCATCTATTGCAAATAGAACTTTATTTGACTTTAAAAACTTTTCAGCAAATATAACTCCTTTTTTAGTACTAAAAGCTTCAATGTTCATTAAAACCACTTTTAATCTTTCTTGAGGCATTAAACAATTTTCAATTATTTCTTGTTGTGTCTTCGTCATTGTCGCTTGCCATACACCGATAAAAGGATCAATGTGTTCTGGTAAATGTGTAGGTATTTCTGATATCTGCCAATTACGATATACACTTTTTGGTGCTACTATTAAAGCAGAGTTTATAGCACCTTTATCATAGAGCATTGAAATATTATCAAGTAACACTTTAGATTTACCTGTTCCCATTTCCATAAAATAGGCGTAGTTCACCTTTTTCCAAGACATACCTAATGCCTTAAGCTGGTGCTCATACGGTTTAGTTTTAAACTTGTACTCCATAATAAATTCTTATATACTTTCTTATTGACATTAAATATATGGATATTATATTAAGAAGTCAAGAGAGAATAGCAATGGCCATAGTATATGTAATACAAGAGAGTCCTGGTAAAAATATCTTAAGTGCTGAAAAGTACGGAAAGTTAAAGGTATGTCTACCTGAAAATAGGCAGATAGTTTTATCACCAGGTCCTACTGTATTTAAATTAAAAAAAACGCTTAAAAACTATACCGATGATGATTATCTCTTAATGATGGGAGATCCATCAATTATAGGAGTTGCTTGTGCTATTGTGGCACAAAACAATGTTGGTCGTTTTAACGTATTAAAATGGGATCGACAAGAAGCAAAATATTATCCTATTAAATTTAATTTATATGAAAAAGGAGAACTCGATGACGATTGATTTAGAAAAAGATGCACAGCAGTTTACTAAAATTGACCAATCTAAAGTAAAAGATTTATCTGGCTTATGTGATAAAAAGCTAGATATTGATGCTAAAATTGCTAATGCAAAAAACTCTCTTAAAGAATTAGAAGAGACAGAAAGAAAATTATCACAAGAACTAATACCAGAAGCTCTACAAGAAGCGGGTGTTTCATCTTTAACCTTAAAAAATGGTTCAAAGGTAGAAGTAAGAGTTAAATATGCTGCTAGAATTCCGGAAAAGCACAAAGATGAGGCTTTTGGATGGCTTAAACAAAATGGGCATGACGATATTATTAAGAACGAAGTAGTTATTCGTTTTGGACGTGGAGAAGAAAACAGGGCATTAGAACTTGTAAAAGAATTAGATGGTAGGGGTCTATCACCAGATCAAAAAAGGCGTGTAGAACCAATGACCATAAAAGGATTTGTCCGAGAGCAGATTGAACGCGGAGTAAATCTACCTCAGGATAAATTTGGTGTGTATACTTTTTACGACACCAAGATTATTAAACCATAAACCAATAGGAGGTAAATATGGCTCAAGAACAAAAGACCACGGACCAAGGCTCAAACTCTGTAGCAAAAGCCAAAGGCACATTACCAGCAGTCGATGATGCTGCGATGGAGGCCGATGCGAGAGGAGGTTTCGAAGAGGTTCAAGGCAGGGATGATTTAGCTATCCCTTTTATGGTGCCACTTTCACACTCAAGTCCCGAAACTATCAAGAACAAAGCGGAACACATTGAGGGTGCTAAAGCCGGCATGATTTTAAACAAAGTCACCAAAGAACTGTATAGTGGAGAGGAAGGCATAACAGTAATTCCAGTATATTTCCAAAAGCAGTTTGTCGAATGGTCTGACCGAGGAACAGGTAGTAAAGCACCTGTTAATATACATCCAGCCACAAGTGATATTTTAACAAAAGCTGCTCGTGACAAGGATGGTAAATTTCGTCTTGAAAACGGAAACTATATAGAAGACACACGTAATCACTTTATAGTTTTAGTTAAAAAAGACGGAAGTGCTGAAACTGCTATTGTTTCTATGAAAGGCTCTCAATTAAAAAAGAGTCGTAGGTGGAACACAATGGCAATGGGTCAAAAGCTCAAAGGCACTAACGGCCATTACACTGCGCCTTTGTGGGCATTTCAATATCAATTATCAACCGTAGCAGAATCCAATGATAAAGGAAACTGGACTGGTTGGGAAATTGCGATTGGAGAAAAAAACCAAGATCCATCTTTATATTCACAAGCAAAAGCATTTTATTCTGCTGTATCACAAGGTGAGATTAAGGCACAACCTGCTGTAGAAGAAGAGAAATCTTCTAAAAAAGACGCAAAAGAAACTGAAGAGATCCCCTTTTAAGGGTGATTGTTTTACCAAAACATTAGCCCTACTCACAATTATGTGGGTAGGGTTGCGTTAATTTTTTAGGAGAAGAATGGATAAATTTAAAAAGATATTCGAAGGATTAGATCATGCACACGGAGTATATATTCCAGGTGATGCTAAACTAAACGGAAAACTAGGCGGAAAATCGTTTATTAAGAAAGAAGAAATAACAGACGAATTATGGGAAACTCATTTAAAAGGAGAAGGATATGGACTAGGTATAATTCCAATAAACAAAAATAATGAATGTAGATGGGGCTGTATAGACATTGATCTATATACCGGTTTTGATCATAAAGTTTTACTTACCGAAATTAATAAAAAAAAATTACCTATGGTTATTTGTCGCTCTAAAAGCGGAGGAGCACATGTATTCTTATTCACTAAAGAATTTGTTCCCGCTAAATTAATGCAATACAAATTAAAAGAAATAGCCGCCCTTTTAGGTTATGCAGAATCTGAAATATTTCCCAAACAAATAGAAATTAAAGTAGAAAGAGGAGACACAGGAAATTTCTTAAATCTTCCATACTATGGAGGAGATAACACAACTAGATATGCAATACTAGACAACGGAGATTCAGCTACTTTAGAAGAATTTATTTCTTTAGTTGAACAAAAAAGTATAACAATAGATGAATTAAGAGAGATTAAGACTACTCCAGAAAAAGACGGACTAGAAGATTTTCCTCCTTGTTTACAAATACTTTGTAGATTAGGAGTTCCAGAGGGTAATAGAAATAATTTTTTATATAATATGGGGGTAGCCCTGAAAAAGAAAAACGCAGAGGATTGGGAAAATGAATTAGAGGAAATGAATAGAAAGTATAACTCCCCTCCCTTAAATTCTTCGGATGTTATTAAAATAATTGGATCCTTAACTAAAAAGGATTATAAATTTACCTGTAAAGATCAACCTGTGGTAAATCACTGCAACTCTGTTGTCTGTAAAACACGAAAATATGGGATAGGAGATGATTATATACCAGAAGTAAATGGATTAAGAAAATTACTAACAGATCCTCCTTTATGGTTTTTAAATGTCAGTGGACAAAGTATAAGATTTACAACCGAAGAACTACTACAACAACCTAGGTTTCAAAGCAAATGTACCGAGCATTTAGACCACTGCCCTTTAAAAGTAACAGAAAGAGTATGGAATGTTCAAATCAACACTTGGTTATCTAATGTAGAACATATTGCTGCAGATGAAGATGCTGGTGATTTTGGTGAATTTAAAGACCACTTAGAAGATTTCTGTGTAAATAGAGGAAAAGCACTAGACAAATCTGAAATACAAATTGGAAAACCATATATCGAGGGAGATAAAACATACTTTCAATTAAAACACTTTCAAGAATATTTACGAAGAAAGAATTTTAAAAAAGGAAGAAATATAATTACTGCTTGGCTTAAAGATTTAAAAGCTGAAACAAAACAACTTTATATTAGTAAAGGTAAAAATTTAAGAGTTATACAAATTAACTCGTATTTTGAACCAAAATTTGATAAAATAGATGACACAAAAAACAAGGAGGCTTTTTGATGAATAAAAAACCATTACAAATTATATCACTTGGGGCAGGGGTTCAATCTACAGCATTAATGATTATGGCTGAAAGAGGAGAAATAACTCCTAAACCAGATTTTGCTATTTTTTCAGACACACAAGCAGAATTGCCAGAAACCTATGAACACATTGAGAAACTAAAAAAGATGGTTAGTTTTCCTATACATACTATTACAGCGGGAAACATAGAAGAAGATTTTTTAAAAGCTGTAAAGATGGATGATCATAGATCTTTAGTAGGAAGAACATCTACTCCGCCTTTTCACACTAAATATAATGGTGGAAAAGGATTATTGTTTAGACAATGCACCAGAGACTACAAAATACATCCTATCCAAGCCACAATTAAAAACATGCTTGGGTATAAAAAAGGTCAAAAAATGCCTAAGGACGTAATTCAAGCTGTAATCTGGATGGGTATATCTTATGACGAGATTCAAAGAATGAAAGATGCAAGAGTTCATTGGATTAAACACACTTTTCCTTTAATAGACAGAAAAATAACGAGACAACAGTGTTTAGAATATTATGATAAATTAAAATTAGAAAGACCGGTTAAATCATCTTGTTATTTTTGTCCTTACAAAAGCAACGCACAATGGAAGCACCATAAAGAAAACCAACCTGAGTTATGGAAAAAATTAGTAGCGTTTGATGAGAAGATAAGAGATGGTTTAAACACGAAAAAGAGTATAGGAAGAGATGGTAAACCGATAAAAGAGGCTAAAATATATGTTCACGGTTCCTGTAAACCCTTAAAAGAGGTTGACTTTGATAAAAAATCCAATCAAGGAAAATTTAGTTTTATGGATGAATGTGAAGGTATGTGTGGAGTATAATAGAACCATTGTTGAAGGACCCCCAGGTACAGGGAAAACAACTTATCTTTTAAAACAAGTAGAAAAATTATTAAACGAAGGAATAGATATTGAACGTATTGGTTTTTTTTCTTTTACTACGAAAGCGGCATTAGAAGCTAGAACTAGAGCAGTAAAAAAATTTAAACTCGATCCAAAAAAATTTGTATATTTTAGAACCCTTCATTCCTTAGCTCACAAAATTGCTATATCAGGTCCTGTTACTTTATTTAATGAAGAACAACAAAAATTGTTTTGCGATAAATATAATTTAACTTGGAAAGACAATGATTCTTCAACTAGAGACATTACAGGGAGTTCAATAATTAATTTAATAACTCTAGCAAAAAATAGAATGATTAGTTTAGAGCAACAATATAATGAGTCTAATCCCAATTATCCATTTTCTTACTTAAATAAAATATTTAATTTGTACAATGAGTATAAAAAGGAAGAAAAACTTTTAGATTTTTCTGACATTATTACTAAGTATAACGAAGTTAAAGACACCCCACCTTTAAAAGCTTTGTTTATAGATGAGGCACAAGATTTAAATAAACTTCAATGTGAAATGACAACGCTGATGGAGCAAACCTCCGAACATACTTGGTATGCTGGTGATGATGATCAAGCAGTTCATAAATGGTGTGGAGCAAATCCATATTTTTTTATTAAATTAAAAGGTAATATAATTCAATTAACTCAATCTTACCGAGTCCCAAAAACAATTGCAGAATTAGCCAAAAGTTTACTCCCAAAAATAAAAACTAGACGTGATAAAACATGGAAAGCTAGACAAGAAGAAGGAATAGTCAAAAGATGTATGTATTTTTCTAATCTTAAAATAGCAGATACTCCAGGTACTTGGTATATCCTTACAAGAAATGGTTATCAATTAAAAGATATTAAGGAATTTCTTAGAAGTGAAGGAATATGGTTTGGTAGTGCTAACAAAGACAGAGAAAATGTATCCTCTGCTGTTCGAAAATCTGTGATTGAAGCAATATATACTTGGGTAAAATTACAAAAAGATATGCCTATAACTTTAGAAGAAGTAAAAACATTATATTCTTATTGTAAATCCCTAAAGAAAAATTCAGAAGAAAAAGATGGAATAGAATGGGGTTTTAAAAATTTAAGTTCTTTTGCACCTTACAAAGATGATGTTGAAAAAACCTATAAATACAAGGAATTAGTTGAAAAACATGGATTAAAAGCTAATATAGAATATGAGTGGTATGAAATATTACAAAATCTATCTGATCTGGATATTGAATATATCAAGGCTTGCAGAAGAAGGGGGGAAAAATTAATGCAAAGCCCTAGAGTCACTATATCTACTATTCATTCAATAAAAGGAGGCGAAGCTGATCACGTTGCCTTGCACAGCGAAATAAATAAAATACAATATGACTCTCTTATGAAGGGTGATGACGATGAACATAGAGTTTTTTATGTTGGTATAACAAGAGCTAAAAAAACATTACATATTATAGAATCAGAAAAACAATGGGCGTATCCGATTTAATATCACAACAAATCAATAAACATATTGATGAAACCATACTTAACAAGCATGAAAAGTTTGAGCGCGGTAATAGAAGACCTTACCTAGGAGCAAGTATAATTGGTAGACCTTGTGCTAGACAAGTACAATATATGTGGAAAAATGTTAATGTGGATCGCGGGAAAGGTTTCCCTCCAAAAATTCTTAGAACTTTTAAAATAGGTGATGTTTTTGAAGAGATGTTAATTAATTATCTTTGGGACGCAGGTTTTAATTTACAAACAAAAAACTCTAAAGGACAACAATTTGGTTTTAAATATTACAGCGATCAAATAAGAGGACACGTTGATGGTATTATAAAAGATGGACCTAAAGATTGCGGACCCTACCCAAGACTGTGGGAATGCAAAAGTATGAATGATAAGAAATTTTTTGAATTTGAAAATCAAGGAGTAAAACGTTCACATCCTGTTTATTATTATCAAATGCAGATATACATGGACCAATTAAAATTAACAACTAATCCTGGAATTTTAACTGCAATGAATAAAGATAATAGTAGAATTGTGCACGAAGCAGTACCATATAATGAAATCGATGCTAAAAAAATATTAAACAGAGCTATAGAAATTATTAACAAAACAGAAAGGAAACTACCTATGCCTCGCGTGTCTAAATACAGAGATAACTTTGAATGTAGATATTGTTCATGGCAAGATAGATGTTGGAGTCATGAATAATCCATATAATAAACAAGTTGGCGGAAAACACTACAAGGTGTGGAAAAAACAACCAATTAAATTTATTAGGGCTAACAAACTCGAATTTATTTTTGGAGTAATGATTAAATATATTATGCGAGTAGCAAGTAACACAACGAGTACTGAAAAAAAGATACAGGACTTAGATAAAATAATTCACTATGCAGAAATAGAAAAAGAAGAATTAGAATGGGAGAATGAGATGGATAAAAGAGCTAATAATTCTCCTAATGAGGGACAACTTAAGTAATATGCAAACACCTTTATTTAAACCACAAACAGAATGGGTTCCTCCCCAAACATTCCCTAACCTAAAGGAATCTAAAATGATAACTGTGGATATAGAAACTTGCGACGAAGAATTAAAAGTTAAAGGCCCAGGTTGGCCAACTGGAAAAGGATTTATTACAGGAGTAGCGGTTAAAGCAGATGATTTTGCAGGATACTTTCCTGTGGCACATCAAGGCGGTGGAAACTTAGATAAGAAAAAAGTATTTTCTTGGCTCAAAGACGTATTAGCTCTCCCTTGTCCTAAACTATTTCATAATGCAACTTACGATGTAGGATGGCTAGAGGCTAGTGGCTTTAAAGTAAATGGGCGTATAAACGACACTATGTTAGCAGCTGCTCTGATCGACGAGAATAGATTTTCATACACTCTAAATGCTTTATCAAAAGATTATTTAAATGAATACAAAAGTGAAACTTTACTAAGAGACGCTGCAAAAGACTGGAATATAGATCCTAAGAAAGAAATGTGGAAATTACCTTCAGGTTTTGTTGGTGAATATGCAGAGCAAGATGTTATCTTAACTTCTAAACTATGGGATTTGTTTAACGTGGAGATAGATAGACAGTCTTTATCCGATGTATATAACCTGGAGTTAGATCTACTACCCTTGTTATTAGAAATGACTAGACGCGGTGTACGAGTAGATATAGAAAAAGCAGGTGTATTAGAAAAAGAATTTATAAATAAGGAAAAAGTATTACTGCACGATATTAAAAAAGAAACCGGTATAGATGTAGAAATATGGGCTGCAGCATCAGTTGCTAAAGCATTTGATAAATTAAAAATAGATTACCCAAGAACTCCCAAAAGCAAACAACCTTCTTTTACTAAAAACTTTTTAGCAAATCATGAAAACCCCTTGGCTCAAAAAATAGTTAAGGCAAGAGAAATAAATAAAGCAAGAACAACTTTTATTGAAACTATCTATAAACATTCGCATAAAGGCAGGATTCATGCACATATTCATCAAATGAGATCTGATGATGGAGGAACGGTCACTGGGCGATTTTCCTATTCTAATCCTAATCTTCAGCAGATTCCTGCAAGAAACAAGAACCTCGGACCACGGATCAGGAGTTTATTTATTCCAGAGGAAGGACATAAATGGGGGGCATTTGATTTCAGTCAACAAGAACCTAGATTAGTGGCTCACTACGCACGGCTCACGGACCAATTTAAATCTGAAGAAATTATAGAAGCCTACGAAGACCCACGCACAGACTTTCATCAGTTAGTAGCTGATATGGCAGGTATACCTCGTAAACAAGCAAAAACTATTAATCTTGGTTTATTCTATGGTATGGGTAAAAATAAATTATCTGCTGAATTGGGTATAACTAAACCTGAGGCAGAAGATTTGTTTAATAAATATCACACTAGAGTTCCTTTCGTAAAATCATTAGCTACCGCTGTCACAAAAAGAGCTAGCGACAAAGGTAAAATAAGAACCTTAAAAGGAAGAGTATGTAGGTTTGATTTATGGGAACCCAACGAGTTTGGTATACATAGACCTCTCCCATATAACGAGGCATTAAGTGAATGGGCGGGTGGAGAAAATGGAGTTTACTACCACAGAATAAGAAGGGCTTTTACATACAAAGCCTTAAATAGACTGATACAAGGAAGTGCAGCAGACCAAACAAAACAAGTTATGGTAGATCTTTACAAAGAGGGTATTGTTCCCCATATTCAAATACATGACGAATTAGATATATCTATAAAAAATGAAAAAGAGGTTGATAAGATTATAGAAATTATGCAAAATAGTATTAAGTTAGAAGTTCCAACTTTAGTTGATGTAGAAATAGGTCCTAGTTGGGGCGAAACTTACGAAAGGAAGAAATAATGGAATTTATTTTATTAGCTTATTTAAAAATGAACTTTTATTATGTAGATACTTACAAAGATGTTAATGAATGTATCAATAAGGCAGAAATATTATTTAAAGATAGGTCAGAGTATATGTGTTTACCAAATAATGGATTAAATCAACAGAGAATTGTAAAAGGAGTATTTCATAGAGGTTTATTAAAAAATAATAAATGAGAATACTAATAACCACATTATTTTTTATTTTAACGAGTTGCTCAAGTTACACGGTAGCATCTCTATCTTCAAATATTATTACATATAATGCTACAGGTAAAACAAACGCAGATCATGTAATTTCTATGTTGGTGCAAAAAGATTGCAAAATGTTTCGTGCTATTAAAGATAAGGAGGTATGTGTTGTTAAATGATACAATTAAAAAAAATAAGTAATACAATATCCAAAGCTTACGATATAGATCCTAAATTTGCAGAGGACATGAACCATTATCTCGAACAATATGCGGAATATTATTATAAAATTTTTGTAAAAGAATGGATCCCAAAAGAAAAAATACAAAAGAAAACGAACCACAAATAAAATGTTCGGCTCAATGGTTTAAATTATTTCCAGAGCTAGGATTAAAAGTAGAACTTCCTAAAGAATTTATTGAAGACTTAATTAAGATCACTGATAAGATATTAAAAGATCCTGATCGAATAGATCATTCTACTAATTTAGCAGGTCAGATAATGAAAGGTCAACAAGTATCACTGCCTCTAAATTACAACAAAAAAATCATAGAGTTTCAAAATTTGATAAAAAATTGTTCCTCCAGGTTAATACAAGAAATAGCTAAAGAAGATGGAAACGGAAAAAAACTTTGGCAAGATTTTGAAATGGATCTTAATCAAATGTGGATAGTAGAACAAAGAGAACATGATTACAATCCACTACACACGCATGGAGGCACTTTATCTGGTATCGTATATTTAAAAGTACCAGAACAAATAAATGAAAACAATGAGCCTCATGGTTGGTTGTCTTTCGGAGGACCTTGGCAATATAGACCTGAAAACCTAGCTTTTAAGATGAATGAATTAATACTGCCAAAAGAAGGAGACATGTATTTTTTTAGAGCTCAACTTCCTCATCAAGTCTACCCCTTTAAAGGAGAAGGTGAAAGAAGATCTTTATCCTTTAATTTAAAAGCAACTCCTAAAGGAAAATTTTTTGATTACTAGATTACTGTAATCGATTTTTTTTTCACAAAAAACACATTTTTGCCACAAAAAATACGTACGTTATACATATATGGAGGTACAAAATTATGAATTGGCATACACCTAAAATTCATGAAGTAGCAGTTGGTCTAGAAATTAACAGCTACGCTTGCGCAGAAGTGTAAAACCACTGAAAGCGGGTTTTTTGACCCATGAGTGCGTTATTTTGAGTATGGAGTACAAATATATGCTTTATTCTCAAAATACGTACTCAGCGTACCTTAAATTTCGAAAAATTTCTCTAGATCAAGTTCTGATAACGATTTTTGTCTTTTTTTGTACTTTTCGTGATAATCTTTGTGGTTTTGAATTTCATCTTGTTCCGACATATCACACCAGTGACATTTTTTTCCTTGTTTTATTTGATGAAACCCATTTACAGGACAATCATGCGCCCAGTTATATTTTCTGAGCTCCGATTTCTTTTTAAAGAAGTTGACTACATTAGTCATAATTAGATATAATAGCACAATGCTTAGTTTCGTAACAACAAAATTTATTTTGGAGTTTTTAGCATCCATAGCCGCAATCACCACAGTGTGGGTTTACGGTAATAAAAACAACCGAGCCCCTATCATCGGTGTAGTGGGACAGATGTTTTGGTGGGCACTTACCATCTATAGTGAACTATGGGGACTTATACCCCTTAATGTTGTAATGTTAATTGTTCACATCAGAAATTATTTCCATATGAAAAGACTTGACTTTATTAAAAGAAATCTTTAAATATAAGTTATTATATGATTATTAACAACTTTACTGAAAGGGAGGTTACCATGGTAACTGATCAAACAGAACTTCGTTTAGACGATGACGAAGCAGAAGAAAATGGTGCTGAAGAAGGTGGCGACGATGCTGCTGATGATAATGGCGCTGACGACGCAGGTGACGCAGAAGACGCCACCGAGTCTGACTAAATAAAAAAATAACCACATAGTCCTACTATAATGCCCACAGCGAGGAAACCTATCTTAAGGCGGAAGCTGTGGGTATTTTTTTCAGTGATATTACTTATTTCAATAATAAATTAGACTAATATGTAAATTTTCATATTTTCTTGTATATGAAAACAATTATCACATTTATGATATTGATTACAATAGCAGGAATACTAAAAGAAAAAGGAACTGGTAATATTAGAAGTTATAGAGAATACGCTTTTTTAAAGAATTAATCGTTTTTTTCATTTTCATTCGTATCGAGTTCTTCAACTTGTATATTTAGTTTTTTAGCTGGATCTAATTTATCTTGAGTTTCTTTCAGGAAGTGCACCTTTGCGTCTGTTTTAGCCATAGACTCATTCTCTGCCCAACCTATGTAGGGTAAAGTCATTGTTACACAGTATCTTTTCTTTTTTATTTTTTTTGCAGGTTCTGCCATTCTTTATATTCCTTTACAAATACATTAATAATATCACCTAGTATAGAAAAACGCTCTGGACCATTTTCGCCGCCACCGCTCTTAATGAGAGTATTAGCAATTTTTACGGGATCTCCGCTCATCTGTATTTGACGAGAAATAATAGGAAGTGCTTCATGTAGTATTGCCCACATATCTCCACCTGGCTTAGGGCCATGACAATGCACTCCTCTTGGTTCCATAGTTACAGGATCTTGATCTACAATAACATAATAACCTACGCTATTTCTTTGTATCTTTGTTATGGAACAAGGAGTTCTATTTGGTAGTTTTCTTCGCATGCCTAAGTTCTGGTATAAATTCGACTTTCTCATCTGAACTAATATACATTAAGTGTACACCTAGTTCAATCTGTTTATTAGATCTAATTCTTCTAATTACTGTGTTGTATTTATTTTTCCTTTGGCTTGCTAATTTTACATCTATTAAAAATATTTCTTTCTCCTTTATTGCTATTATGTCTACCGGTCCTGTGTACCTAACCGCTCTGAAAACGTCAAAGCCCTTCTCGATTAAGTATTTTATGGCAACTTGTTCTGCCCATGCTCCTTTTGCATGTTTATGCAACTTACTTATTGACATATGATTATAAGTAGTTATATTATTAATATATTGTATTTAATTAGAAATTGTCAATATGTTAGATAACTTTTGGTTTATATTATTATTAATTATGGTACTTATGTTTCCTAAGTTTATGCTAGGAGTTTTAGCAGCACTTGGAAGTGTAATCTACCTTGCTTTATAAAGGAAAAAAAAATGCCACCAACCGATTCAAGCGAATGGAAATCCATTCTTATTAAAAAACCAGTGCATGAGAAATTAAAAAAATTATGTGCTGTTAAGAGCAATACAACACCTGGAAGACTTGTTACTTTTTTAATTGAAAAAGAGGCAGAAAAAGCAGGTGTTTAGATATGGTTCTTAACATATACTCTGAACGAAAGAAATATGAAAGACTATTTTCTCCAGAAAAACATTGGATTTTTTACAAGGAGAATGGAAAACGACGTGGAGCTTATTCCAAAAAATTTTATAAAACAAAAAAGTCTGCTGAAGAAAAATGGGTATTAGATAATG
>VTLG01009532.1_pt1 | contig 28563 bp, 56 predicted proteins | sample 4694571 | NCBI WGS metagenome assembly VTLG01 (sample SAMN12604809, study PRJNA352737) | marine metagenome | biome: ENVO:00000447; feature: ENVO:00000209|ENVO:00000569|ENVO:01000036; material: ENVO:00002151; isolation source: viral sequences binned using virsorter ...
CGCTTATTTTCAGGAATCTGCTTTAAAAGATTATTTCTTTCTTCTTGAACATAATTTCCAAAAGAATCATTTACGAGATCAAATTTCTTTTGTAAATCTTTATTCTTGTTCTGTTCTTCAGAAAGAAGGGTTTTATACTCTCCCTGTTCTTCTAAACTTTTTTTACGCTGTTCTTCCTGTTCAGTTGAAAAAGAATCCAATTTACCTTTCAGTTGATTGCGTTCTTTTAAAACTTCATTAAAGCGATAATAAGGAACAGCTTGTTCTTCCTTTTTTGCGTCTTGACTGACTTGAGGTTCTTTTACAGCTTCCTCTACTGCTGATTTCTGCGTATCTTCAGACATTTTAACTCCTTTAGTGGATTATATTTTCCCATAAAGTTAAAACATAACTAAATTATAAACAAATTAAAATGTCAAAAAGAATAGAAGAATTTGAATTTAAACAAAAGTGGTTTAATTATATGGGATATAAACCACACGAAGGACAGCGAAAGTTGCATTTTCCTGAAAAACCTGATGCAAACTATTTCGTTAATATTTGTGGTAGACGCTATGGAAAAACAACAGCAGCGTATCGTGAAGCAGAGTTCTATGCTGCTCAACCTAATAGAAAAATATGGCTTGTAGGATTATCTTATAAAAAATCAAGATTGATGTTTCGTGAGATATGGAAAGATATGGTTGCTGGAAAAGCAAACGATATTGACAGAGCATCAGAAAAAGAACAGTATATTAAATTTAAGTGGGGGACAACCGTAGAAGGTATGTCGTGTGAAAATCCAGATTCATTAGTAGGAGAAGGGGTAGATTTATTAATTATTGACGAAGCAGCAAAAATGCCAAGAAAGATTTGGGATATGTATTTATCTCCTACATTGGTAGATAGAAAAGGGAAAGCAATCTTTATTACTACTCCTGAAGGTTATAATTGGATTTATGATTTATATTTATTAGGAAAGAGTGATAAGAATTGGTGTAGTATGCAATCGCCAAGTTGGGAAAATCAATATGCGTTTCCTGATGGACAAGAAGATTCTTTTTTACAGGAACGAAAACGCAATATGTCCAAAGAGTTGTTTGATCAGGAATTTGCTGCACAATTTACCAGTATGGAAGGACGAGTATATCCCTTTGATAGAGAGATAGATATGGCACATCTTCCATACAATGTTAATCTACCTACCTATTGTTCAATGGACTTTGGTTATCGTATGCCATCGGTATTATGGTTTCAAACCTATCAAAGCGATGGACATTGGTATATTAATATTATAGATGAAGTTATTCATAAACAAAATATTTCTACTGAAAAATTAATTCAAATGATTAAAGAAAAAAATTATCCTGTGGTGGCATACTATGGCGATCCTGCTGGTAGCTTTGTGCAAGGACAAAGTGGTATGGGGGATATTCATATTTTAAGGCGACACGGAATCTATGTGCAATACCGTATGGATAGATTATCTCGTGATATACAGTCTGGGGTAAGTTATTGTAGAGGTTTCTTTGAAAATGCAGAAGGATTGCGTAGAATTAAGGTGGATAAAAAATGCGTAGGAATTGCAGAGGACTTTGAAGGATATAGATTTCCAGAAGCAAAAGAAGGCAAAGGAATATCAAATAATCCAATAAAAGATGGACGATATGAACACGGTTGCGATGCTTTTCGTTATTTTATCTTGAATAGATTTCCAATTAGAAGTAATTTCGTTGGAAGATTACCACGATAATAGGACAAATTAAATGATAAAAACTCCAGAAGAAATTATAAAAGACTCATTAACGTTTTTTAAAAAAGATCAATCCAGAAAAAGAAGGGAAGAAGTAAGAAAATTTTTAGACTATTATTCTGGTTCATTAACCGAACAGTATATAGAAGATTATTTTAAATCTGATGCGTTCCAAGAAATCCCTCATTATAATACAAACATTGTCAAAAAATTTATTAATCGTATGTCTAAAATTTATACGATTGGTGCAAAAAGAAATGTTAGTAAGAAATACGAAGTTCTTACCGAAGTTAAAAATGCTCGTATGAAACAAATGGAACGTATGACTCGTTTGCTTGGCACAGTTGCAACCTATGTAATGTATAATGAAGAAAAAGAACAATTTGATTATCGTCCTATCTATTATTTTGAACCTTACTTTGGCGACAATGTTTATCAACCTGAATCAATCGTATATCCGATGATGCACGGACACGCTGATTTATCCGATACCGAAGAATTGCAATATGCGTATTGGGATTCCGAAATTTGTGTCAAATTTGATGAAAATGGTAATGTTCTTAAAGAAGTAAAACATAATCTTGGTGTTCTCCCTTTTGTCTTTACCCATAGAGAAGAACAATTAGATTCGTTTTTCGTGGAAGGTGCTTCTGATTTGGTTAGTGCAAACGAACACGTTAATATCACGATGACAGAAATGCAATTAGGGTTACGCTTCCAAATGTTTGGACAACCTGTTATCTCTGGATTGATTTCTGACAACAATCAAGTAAGAGCAGGATCAGATGAAATCTTAACCTTGCCAGAAGGAAGTAGCTATAACATTGTTGCACCACAAGGAAATGTTCAAGCTGTAATTGAAAATATTAAATGGCAAATAGAATTAGTGGCGTTGAACAATCATCTATTTGTAACCTTTGCACAATCAGGTGGAGAAGTGCCAAGTGGTATCTCCTTAATGATTAAGGATTTAGAACGCCACGAAGATTTTATAGATGATATAGAATTATATCGTCAATATGAACACTCTTTCTATCAAATAGAACACGCTATTTCAGAAATTAATAGTCTTGGACTACCAGAACCAAAACGATTTAAAGTTGATTTCTCTGAAGTGGAATATCCAATGACTACCCAAGATAAGATTATGTTAAACGAATATAAGTTAAAACATAATCTGATTACCGAAGCTCAAATACTCGCTGATGAAAATAAAGATATTAGCGTGGAAGAAGCCGAAAAAATTATTGAAGAAAACAAGGAAAAGAACGGTGCAAGACAAGTGCAACCAGAGCAAGGGGTAGAGGTAGAAGAAGATGAAAATGAAAATTCAGACGAAAACTAATGTAGATTTTCGCAAAGTTCCTGATCATTTAGACAATTTCAACAAACTTATATTAGATGAAATATTGCGTCCTATTGCAGAAAAATCAAAATCGCAAGTAAAATTATCTTTTCAAATTGGAAAAGATATTAATAAAGGCATAGATTTCAAACCCTTATCCAAATTTTATACAAGAAACACTCACAGAAAGCCAAATGATCGTCCTTTAGTTGATACTGGTAAATTATTTAAAAGTATAAAGTTGCATACAGATCACAAAAAACCAAGTGCAACCGTAGGTTCAAATATAGACTATGGAGAGTTGCATATTGAAGGGGGTATGGAATATGTGCCTGAATATAAAAAAAGTTTTTATGTCCCACCAAGACAATGGTTTTATAAGACAGAAGAAGAAGCAATTTCATTGTTACAATCAGATTTTAACAACCTTCCACCAAAGTTTTTATCAAAATTAGTATCGCATATAAAAACAAACTTTCGTAAGATTGGTAAAGAAATAACTATTTAAAAATAATGGATAAAATATTACAAGAAATATTAAGACTCGTCTTAGAAATCAAGAAAGTAAGTAGTCATAATAACGACTTATTAGGGTTTGTATGTTCTAGAGTTTCTCCAATGCCACCTATCCAAAAAGATCATAAAGAGTTGATGTCTATTTCAATGGAAATGTCCGAAATCTTTGATAAGTATAATATTACTGCTGATGAGTTTGGGATTTCTTAGCTTGTTCTAATTCAGATAATTTTTCTAACCACTTTCTTCTTTCACTATGCGTAGGACGCTTTGCAGGTAATGGTTCTAATCCTACTTTCTTTGCTCGTTGTAATAATGCGTATCGTTTTGCTTTATTTTGCTTTTTATTTTTTGCATAAGATATTTTTTTAGCTTCTTTTTTATTTCTTTTTTTTGGTGTGTCGTTTTCTGGATTTCTTTCTGGTAAATCTTCGGTAATAACTTCAATCACGTCAGCATCAATCTCTTTTGCCTTTAAAAATTTTTCAAATGGACTATCTACGGTAACATTGATATTCTTAATTAGTTTTCCACTATGCTCAAGCACCAATCGTCCTGCCATTACATTTCCTTCAACAGCTTCTCGTATCATACTGTTTAATACCATTGGTAATTTGCTATTGAATAATGTCATATAGCGTTTATAATACATATCTACAAATCTATCATCAGCAAACCAGCTACGAATAGTGCGTGGTGGAATATCAAGCTGCTTTGCTACTTCGGTTTTATTTAGTCCTGGATTTTGGATTAATAAATCAATAGCAGCTTGTTGATTGACTTTCTTTAATGCTACTTTACTCATCTCTTTTTTCCTTGTCCTCTATATTTCTTCTTGTAGTATTTTTTTGAAACCTTTGTGCCTCGTTTGGTGTTCTTGCTATTACCTTGTCGTGTTTTTTTGGCACGTTTGGAACGATAATCCCACCTATTTGCTACGTTTTTTGCCACACCATTCCCAACACTTCTTACAAACGTCCTGTCCAGATCGTGTGCAAAATAGTGCATAATGTAATCCAAATCCTAAAACAAATCCTACTATAAATCCTACCATTATTTTTTCTCCTTTTTCTTAAAAATTTTTTCCCAATTTTTTCTATACTGTTTCATATTACTTCCTTCACGTGGTTTGTCGCCTTTTCCAACCCCATTTGGTTCGTGAAATATACTATCGTTTTCTTTTGACATACTTTTTACTTTCTTTTGGACATTGTCGCATAAAGATTACTTTATTCTGTTCTTGATTACCTGTTTGTAATCCACAATGCGTATATCCTTTATATTTTGTAGCATAAGGACATTGCTTATCCAACAACCCACAATAGTCAAACACTATTTTTTAGGTTTCTTGGCTTTTTTATCAAACACGACACCCAGTCCTTGTAATTCTTGGACTTCTTCTTTTTCCAACTTCACTTCTTTTCCCTCTTTTAGTTCTTTAATCGCTTGATTTCTTGTCTTGAGGTGTGAAGGTTTCAACCTGTCGTTCCATTTTTTTAATTTTACCATTATTGCTCCTTAATCTATTTCTAATTCTTTGTATAATTTACGATCTGTCATTGTATTTGCCTCTTTTACCATAATGGTTGGCACAGATAACTTTCTTTTTACTAAGAATTGTTCATCGCTGCACAAGCATAGTTCTAGATCAGGTTCGCTGAAGGATTGGTGGTGTTCAAACACCTTACCACACTCCAAACACTCGTAATCATACATTGGCATATCCTATAATTTAATGAAAAAACCTTAAAACAACCTAAAAATATTTAGGATTGCCTCTCCAGGTTAAAACCGTCAAAAATTTTCACTCTTATAATCCTTGTAAGTATAATAATATCAATAACTTAGAGGAATATTTTTAAATCTTGATATTAATATAAAAGGTATTAAATTATTATATTTTTATACTGGGTTAGTCGTTTTTCACTACCTTGTGCGTAATGCTGGTATTATTAGGCGTAGGTTTTTGATACGCTTACTAGGGGTTTTATTGATCATAGGCATAAAATAGGATCAAATAATATACAACTAGCAACCAATAAGCAAGGATTTTAAGCTAGATCTAGGCGTTTAAAAGTTGTAAGGGCGTAGCGTGTAAGTTGATCCAACCATAACAACCAACCAAAAAGAAAGATTAATCTATTAAATTAGTAGGATATTACATAAGATCTTTGTATGTTGTAGGTATGAGAGAAAAAAAACAACTTAACAAAGGATTTAAAATGAATTTATTAGATATGAAAAAAAAATATAATGGACTAGCTATAATAATAAAACCTACAAAAAAACAAGATCAAGAAATGAAAAAGCTAAATAAAGAAATAATAGAACTACAAAAAACAAAGGGATCAAGATTAGACTATGAAATAACAACTAAAAAAGATCCTAAAATGAGTTATTCAAATAGAATTTTAAACAATGATCTTACTATCAAAGAACTAAAACCAAATACTTATTTCACATTTAAAGATGTAAAAGAACCAAAAGACAAACAAGTCTGGATTAAAGAAAGAAACGCATATTGTAGAGAGGCAAAGAAATACATTGTATCAAATTGCAATGATTACAATAAAGAAAAACTAGTATTAGGATCTAAAAAAGTTTTTACTAATTTCACATATTAACCAACTAAGAGAGGCAAAAAAATGAAACTTACAAAAAAGCAACAAAAAGAAATAAAAGAAATAAAAGAACTAATTAAAGATCGTAAAAGATTTTATGATCTCTCACTAGATGAACGCATAAACATATTAAAAAAACAAACTGAATTACAATACATTGATAATATGAAATATGTATATTTTAGATTAAAAAATGATGATCATAAATATTACTTTGCAAATCAATTAAAAGAGTTTAAAAGTAATGTTAGAAAATATGGTTATGAAAATATAAAACCAGATAAAATAAAAAGGGTTGTTTTTTATAGTAATTATTTTCAAATAGAAAACAATAAGCTTTGCATAGATAAAGAAAAAGGTTTTTATGATAAATATGAGCTTTTAGGATTTATTGTAGGATATAACAAGGGCTTGGGACACGCTTGGGCAATAACTAATGAAAAGAGGGTTTAAAATGGAATACATTGATCCAGAAACTGAAAATGTAAAGCAATTAAGACGCATTAAAAGACGCAAAGAGATAATAACGCAATTATTTGAGTTTATAACTTGTTTTATTATGTTTGCGTTTTTTTATTTAATGTTTAATCTAGTAGGTTAAGAAATGGAACTAATAAGATTTACATACTTATTTATTATTGTTATTGCTTTTATTATTTATCTAGTAGCAATTAAGGAGATCGGAATAAGTGAAACCAACAAAGAAATATTTAAATGATAAAAAAAACCAATAATTTTTTTGATCAAAATTATAATTTGATCCATAGTTTTGAACTTATTATAATTTTTATTAGAGTTTCCATTATATTTTTTATGAGAGTTTTGAATTATAATAACAACTAAACAAAGAGGTATAAAATGAAATATAAAAAAAGATCAGATAATATAGATAATGATTATCAATATTATGTAAGTAAAGAAAATTTATTTCAAATTGCTTTTTTTGGTTATTTAGCAAAAAGCAAACAAAGAAATAAATTAAACTATATATGGAATAGATTATTAAAACAACATAAACAAAGGGTATAAAATGAGAAAAGAATATCAAACTTTCAGTATTAATTTAAATGGTATTAATTGCCAAACTGACTTACTACCAATTCACATAAAAGCAATAGATTATAAACTATATCAAGATTTAATAAAATTCATTAAAAAGTATAATAAGAATATTGAAAGCAATAAAAAATATGTATTTAATGGATCAGATTATATTTTAATAGATAAATAACAACTAAACAAAGAGGTATAAAATGAAATATAACGCAAATTATAATCCTAAAAAACATAGTGAATTATATGTAATTGTAGACTGGTGTAATAATGTTATAACTTTTGGCAAAAAATCAATGACATTATTTGATGATTTAGATTTAGCTGATGACTATTTAGAAAAAGAAATTACTAAATTATCTAAATCTGATTATGAGAAATCAATTATAAAAGATGATTATAATAATGACTTTAAAAAGTATTTTGACGATACAAAATATGAGTATAGTATAATACAATGTAAAGAAATATTCACAAATAAAAATATTGTTTATGATCCCTTTGGATTTAATAGAGCAATTAATTGGAATATGCTAGGTTCTGAACTAAAACCTACAAAAGAAAAAGATTATTATGAAATAAAAGAATTATAATTACAACTAAACAAAGAGGTATAAAATGAAAGTAGAAAAAGATGAATATAATAATAAGACTTACCAATTTAATCAAAAAGTAAATGAAGATAATCAAGTATATATATTATTGGAAAGAAACTCTCTTGAAGACAATAAATTCTATATAACTATACATAATGGAGATTATGACGAACAACATATAGAAATAGAGGGAGTGGACTTACAAGACGATTTTGGCAATGATGTAGAATTTAGAATAGATATTAATGGTTGCGACTCAAATAATATTTGTGATGAAACCAAAAGTGAAAGAATAGATAGTAAGATGTTAACATTAATAGTTTGAAAACAATGAATGAAACTAGATAAAACTATAATAAAAAAGAGGTGTAAAATGGAAAAAGAATATAAAATAACAAGCTATAATAATGGTTGGTATAATTTTGAGGATTTACCACAAGAGCATAATTATATCAAAATATGTAATTTATGTTGTTCAACTGATCGCAAAGCAATAAATAGAGCAAGAAAAATTATTGGTAATAAAAAAGCAATTATTACAATAATAGAAGAATAATAAAAAAAGCCACTAATTAAAGTGGCTTTTTTTTCAACTAACAAAGAGGTTATAATTAGATATAACCTTTAAGAAAGGAATATGAGAATTATAAATTATAAAAGAAAAACAACTATAAAAAGAGTTATTAATTATATTTCAAGCCAGAGTTTTGAACTTTTTTCAGACGAAAAATTATATCTTTTACTAAAAAATCTATTATTTTGTAGGATTAATCAACCATTATATATATATTCCATTATAATATGAGAATTACTAACAAAGCGAATTATATTTTTATATTGCTAATTGCTATTTCTTTTATTCATTTTATACCCTTACCTCATCATAAGTTAGTTGATCAGATAATAGCAGTTAGCAGTATAAATTTCAAAGAGAGGATCAAATGAGTTATTCAAAAGAAACATTTAAAAGAAAAAGTAAAAACGATTTATACTTAATAAGGTGGCATTATAATCTAGAAACAGATTATGTCGCTATTACTGACAATCTAGATAAATGGTTAGAACAAAATAATGCTCAAAGAGATGCTGATGTATTAAATGAATTTGGCGAGATAGAAGAACAAAATCAAGAAACTCTTGGGATGTTTGATATAGAACAAATAGAAACACATCTATTTGAGGAGATCAAATGAGTAAAGAAAAAAGAAAGTGGGTATGTAGCCAATGTGGTGGCGATAAAATTCAACAACCGAGTTGGACTTATATTAACACAGATAAATTAGCAGACTATCAAGAAGATGATTTATATTATTGTGATGATTGCAATACAACCGAGATTAAAGCAGTAGAGCAGTCTGAATTTACTATAAGAGAAAAGGATAAAAAATGAGTAAGATCAACGAAAAACCTTATTCTAAATTATATTTTGATAAATACATATCTACAAAAGATCATAAAGAAATGTATCACTTTCTTGCAGATGTGTTAAGCCATTATTCTTTTAATTATGTTAGAAGTAGAGTAGAAAAAAATCCAACCAAAATGACTTTCAATCCAGCAGAGGCAGAACTACAAAAATTATATCACAAATGGCACGATCGCTGGAAACATAAACAATTTGAATATGTCTTATTGTTTGCTGGTGGTGTTGCCTTAATATTTTTGTTTCTTTTATTATTTCACGAATTAGGAATTATAACTTTACCAGAACAACTACTATAAGGAGAGGAAAAATGAAATTAGATAATCCAAATTTTGATTGGGGTGTATTTATAGAGTGGTATGATAACAATGGACAAGAGTATGAAGTAATGTTATCAGAAACTTTAACGGAAAAAGTATTTCAAGAAATTAATGCTTTACTTAAAGGCAAAAAAAATAAAGCAAAATTATTAATTAAATAAGGAGAGGAAAATGAGTAAAATGTCAGAACTACACGCAACAAAAGAAGTAATTGATAATATAGATAAATATTATGATAAAATAGAAATAAACATATACTATTCTGATGACGAGGAAACAGGTATGAGAGCATACGACTTTGAGAATATGCAGAAAGACTTTGATGAAAAGATGAAAGAACTAGAAGTAGACGCAGAAATGCGACAAGAGGGTTGGAACGACAAGCAACGAGATTATGCTATGGATAATATGACAAATGAAAATTTATCTTTAAATGATGAGAGAGAGGATCAATGAGTTATAAAAGACGAGGATTTGCAGGTATTGATATGCAAGGTTGTGATATGTTAGGGTGGACTTGGAAAGAGCCAAAATCGGCAAAAGAAATAATAGAATACTTTAAATATCTTTCTTGGTTGGACTATGATCAACAAATATATGATTATTATTCTTTGAAAAGAATTGCAAATCATTGGGAAATAGATTTTTGCAAAATATCTCATTATAAATGTAGAAAATGTGAATATTTTACAACAACAGAAAAACATACTGATTGCTATAAAGAGCCAATGGTTTCAGAGGGATATTTTGCTTATTGTTTTAATTGTAACGAGGATTTATATAGTTTTGAAGTAAAAAAGGAGAAAAAATGAACTATTGTAGTAAATGTAAAGGACATCACCCTCAATATATTTCTATTACTGGCTTTATGGAAGATGATGTGAAATGGGAGTGTCATTATTCTTATGATGATGTTCGCAAAATTAAACAAGAACATTTGTTAGAAAGATATGAACAAATGAAAAAAGAATATGTAAGAAGATTAATTAAAGGTGGAGATATAGATAAATTAGTTAAATATTTATAAAGGAGAAAAAAGAAAATGGTTAATAAAGATAATGATTTTTATCCTATTCAACTCTGGTTGGATAAAGAGGGTAGATCAAAAAGGTGGTTAAGCCACAGACTAGAAGTTAGTGAGGGAACTATATACAGGTGGAAAGCAACAGGTAAAATGTCCCCCCTATCAAAAATGGCAATTACTTACTTGTATTTGAAAGATACAGGTAGAACAACATTATTTGACGAGGTGCTATAATGGACTATGAACAAAAAAGCAAGATAAAACTAAAAACTATTCCTATTGGCAACAAAAACTATGTTGAAGTCCAAGAAAGAATAAGAGCATTTCACGAACACTATAACGGAAATATTGTTTGTGAAGTTATTGATAAGGGAAGTATGTGTATTGATCGTTTAACAGGGAAAGAAACTGAACGATATGAAGTGATTGCAAAGGTATATCCTTATTCTTCCGAGCCAGAGGCAGATGAGTATATGAGAGAAATATACTTTACAGGACACGCAATAGAACTTGCTACGCAAGGGTTTATCAATAAAACAAGTGCATTAGAAAATTGTGAAACTTCGGCAGTAGGTAGAGCAATGGGTTTTCTTGGGATTGGTATTGAATATGGTGTTGCGTCTTATCAAGAAGTTAAACAAGCAAAAGAAGTTCAAGCTAAGAGTAAGCCACGATCTACTGATTTTAAAAGATTAAACTTTAAAATGCAGACAATAAAAATGCTAAATATATTTCCAGATATTGATAATGCAATGAAAAAATATAATAAAGACAAAGCAAGTGATGACTTTTTTAAATCAGACTTTGAATTGTATGAAAAAAGAGCAGACGAAATACTTACAGAGTTTGATGTTGATTTAGACAAAGCAGGAAAAGGTTTGATCAAGAGGGATAAATAATGGACGATATTATTTTGTATATTATACTTTGTAGCATTGGAGCATTAATAGGATATAGCACAAGGAAATATTCTTGAAAAATAGTTTCGTCAAACTATATCGCAAGATACAAGATAATTGGATATGGGACAATCCCTTGTATTTGAAATGTTGGTTAGATATGCTGATGAGAGCCAGTATAAAACCCTCATCAGCACTCATTAATGAGCAAGTGATCCAAGTTAATCGTGGAGATATTATATTTTCGCAGAGGAACTTTTGTAAAAGAAATAGTATTTCAAGGCAAAAATTACGAACATTATTAAAAAAAATGGAAAAAACGAAAATGATTAGTATAAAAACTAACCCAAACATAACCCACCTAAGTCTTAATAACTATGAACTTTACCATAGTAGCAACCCAAGACTAACCCAGAGCCAACCCACACCTAACCCACACCTAACCCTATTAAAAGAAAGTAATAAAGGAAGAAAGAAAGAATTTATATTATTCTGGAATAGTTATCCTAAAAAAGTAGGAAAGAAAAAAGTGCAAGAAAAATTCCTACAAAACGAATACCCTATTGATGATATTCTAAAAGCATTAGAAATTCATAAACAATCAGATCAATGGCAAAACCCACAATATATCCCTAATCCAGAAACTTATTTAAACCAGGAGAAATGGAACGATATATTGATTAACAATAAAGATGATGAAATAAAATTTGTTTATAAATGTAATACTTGTAGCAAGGTAAAAGACAATTCAGAGTATAATGATTTATTTATTACTTGTTGCGACAAAGAAGTAAAACCGATAAAGGAGTATGTATGAGTAAGACGAGTGATTTAGAAAGAGAACCAAAAAAAGAGGATATAGCATTTAAGAATAGTCAATTTTTAAGTGATCTTGGTGAGCAAGAGCAAGACTATGTTAGTAGTTGCTGCACAGCAAATGCGTATGGCAATATACACGAATTTGATGGAGAGCATTACGGCTCTTGTGGTAAGTGCAAAGAACATACAGACTTTGTAGATATAAACAATGAGGAAGAAAATGAGTAGAGTAGGAAACAACTGGAAATTAAAAGAGAAAAAATTATATATGTCTTTCTTTGAGGAATTACACAAGGTTGAAACAAGACATAAAGAAATGATTAAGGTTATAAAAATAAAATTATTTGAACAGGGTTTTTCAATACACGTAGATCAGGAGATAGGTAATATTATTGATAAAATTGTTTATGAGTTTGAATATAAAGAAAATGAGAGAATAGTTAATGAAATAAACAAAAAGGAAGGAAAAAAATGACAAAATGCACTTGCAAATTAGAAGATTTTTTCAGTAAAGGTGCTATAAAAAGTATCACAGAAGCAGACAAGGAAGATCTTGTGTTGATGTTATACAAAGAAAACCAAAATACACACGCAATTTGGAACAGCATTATTGAAAAGATTAAAGACGAATTACCTTTAAACAGCGACAAAGCTATTAAAGTAAACAACATTGTTAAAAAAGTATGGGAAGAAAGAACAAAAAAAGGAAGGATATAAAAATGAATATTACATCAATATTAGTTTGGTTAAAAGTGCATAATATTGCTAATGTTCAATATCAATCTCAGCAAGATGATAAGTCTAAATATTATGATTTTATATCTCAAAAACACTTATCAAAAAATGAATTAATCAAACTAGCCAAACAAAATGGCTATAATGAACAGGTATATTAAGATGATAAAAAGAGATTATAAAGGCAGATTATTTGATAATGAACATAAATCTTATGGACAATTTTTAAGTGATCTTGGGGGATATAATAATTATAAAAAATGGTTATTAGAGCAATGGACTAATGTTACACCAGAGCCAACAAGAAATGAAATATGTCCTTATTGTAATTCTGGAAAGAAATATAAAAAGTGCTGTGGATTGTGATGAGCAATTTTAATATGGATAAATATAGAGAAATGCTTTATGGAAAAGGCATTAGTGTAGATACATATAAACAAATAAAGTTAGCAAATAGATTAAAAGAGTTAGCAGACAAAATGATGAAAGAATTTCCAAAAGGTAATTGTGTATACTTGGACGATTATACCCCAGAGGAAGTAAGGGTGGCTAGGAAATTATATAACGAGAAACAAAAACATAAAGCACCAGATAATATTAAATCAGAAATAAAAGGAAAATGGAACGACAATGAAACCAAGTAGTGCGAAAGCAAAAGGCAGAAACTTCCAGAATAAAGTAAGAAAGATGATAATGGATCATCTTGGTATCAATGAACACGACATTAAGACAGCAGTAATGGGAGAAAGTGGTATGGATATAAAACTATCGTCAGAAGGTAGAAAGAAATTCCCTTTTGCTGTGGAGTGTAAAAAGGTAGAAAAGATTAGTATTTGGAAGTGTTATGAACAAGCGTGTGAAAATGCAGACGATTTAACACCATTGCTTATATTTTCAAAGAATAATTCTAAAATACTTGTATGTTTTGAATTTAATATTTTGTTAAATTATATGTATAAAATAAGATTTTTAAACAAACTTGTAAATTCAAAATATAAGAAGTGAGAAAATATGATTGAACTTGATGGCTATATCTTATCTTGTCCGAGATGCGATAGTAAAAATTTAATCAAAAAATCACGCCAAAAAAACTATGATGGCAGTTATAAACAGAGGTATATGTGCAAGAATTGTGGATCAAGAACTGTCAATCCTACCTTATTAGACAAAGATATTGTTATATCAAATGTTAAATTAGCCAAGCAAAAACAAGCAGCACAAGATGTAAATAGGATAGAACGAAAAGGGTTTAGGGAAAGTGCAAGATACGAAAATGCAATCACACAATTACTATTTAATATACAAGAAATCTTACAAAATCGTGCTTTATCAAATTATAAATTCAAAAAGATTAAACAAGGGAAATCCGTTGGAGTGGTGCATATATCAGATACTCATTTTAACGAATTGGTTTCCTTACCCCACAACAGTTATGATTTCAAGGTTGCTGCAAGGCGTTTAAAACATTTTATTACAGAAGCAAAACGCATATTCAAGTGTTATAATATCAACAATGTATTAATCGCAATCACAGGAGATTTGATTAATTCCGACAGACGACTAGATGAAATGTTGAATATGTCTGTTAATCGTTCCAAAGCTATATTTCTCGCAGTAGATTTATTGCAACAAGTTATAAATGATATTGGAGAGGATTATGCTATAACCGTAGCGTGTGTTACAGGAAATGAAAGTCGCTTAAAGCAAGAGTGGGGGTGGACTGATTTTATGGCAAGTGATAATTATGACTTTGTTATATTTGAAATGCTACGACACCTATTTAAACAAACTAATATTGAATTTGTTGTAGACGATCCAAGTGAAGTGGTAGTCAATGTTGCTGGACAAAATTTATTACTCTTACACGGAAACGGAAGTATGGGGTATCAATACGAAAAAAGCGTTAATCAAATCAAAGGACGATACACAGGACAAGGGAAAAAAATTGATTATATTATATCTGGACATATCCACTCTGCACGAATAGGAGATACTTACGCAAGATCATCATCATTAGTTGGTGCAAATGATTATAGCGAAAAAGGATTGAATATGAGTGGGAGAGCAAGTCAGAACATTTATATTTTTCATCAGAACAAAAATGTAGATGGTATGAAAATAGACTTACAAAATGTGGGCGAAGTCGGTTATGACATTGATAGCGAGTTAGAAAGTTATAATGCGAAAGCGTCCAAGAAACTGAAACCGAGAAAAACCATATTTGAGGTAACGATATGATACTGACATTATCCAACGAGGAAACAGAAGTAATGCGTTATATGTTTAGGGATAGTAGGGTTGATAATTTGCCACCACAGATTAAACCTGTTGCGTTGCAAATTAGAAAAGCACTATCTAATTCTAGAAAAGTAGATGCTGAACAATATAAGAAAATTACTGCTGCGATTAATCCAAAGTGGAAAGATTGTAAAAATTGTGATGAATAGGTTGTAGGACTATATTATGCAATTTTTAATTAAATGGGTTTTTAACCCAGTCGTATTACTATGCCTAAAATATAAAAACAAAGGAGAGGATATGTATTATAATACAACCAATCAAGGGGGAAAGCAGTTAAAGTTAAATTGGGACAAAGCGATCAATCAGAAACAGAAAGTGTTGGGGGTGTTTCAAGCAATGCCTACTGCTTCTTATTGTGCTGATGATGTTTTATCTGCTCTTAAACATTTAGAAGCGATTGATCCAAACACCCCTATTACTTCTATCCGTAGAGCAATATCCGATTTAACCAAAGACGGTTATCTTGTTAAGACAGATAGAAAGGTAATGGGAAACTGGGGAAGATTAACATACACTTGGAGATTAAGATAATGGCTTACGAACGTAAAGAAAACACAGGATCATTGTTTAAGAACGATAATAAAGAAAAAGAAAAACAACCAGATTATACTGGACAAGCCAATGTAGATGGAACATTATATAATGTATCTGCTTGGATTAATGAAAGTAAAAACGGTAAAAAGTATTTCGGTATGAGTTTTTCTATTCCAAAAGAGAAATCAGAAAATTATAAAGATGACGATTTACCCTTTTAAATAATTGGGGTAACATTAAAACTTAAACTTAATGGCACAAAAGGAGTGTCGCAGGTAACCAATCCTGCTATTACCTTTACTATTAATTTAAGCAAATACAACGGTTGGCTACTGGTTACCCCAAAAAAATATATGAAAAATGATGAATTGATTGATTTATGCGTATAGATGCTGAATAACGCACTATTTTGGCTTCTCACGCCACTTTATCTTGTTACGCTTGTGATATGCTATCAACCATAACTTAAAGAGAATTTTAAGGTATTTTAAAGAGGAAAATTTTCTATAATTGCTGTTCAATTTCAATGTCCACATTAAACGCATTGTAAGCGACTTCACTTATCCCTAAATCGTTATTTTTAAGGCGAACTGTGAACCAAGTGTTCCCATCATCACTATATTGAAAGGTATTTAATTGTCCTTTGGCATAATCTAATAGTGCAACCAAGCGATCTTTATTTGCAGCACTTAAATTATTATATGATAAGATTCTTGAAATTCTTGAATTGCTATGATTTGCTACGGTAAAGGTTGTGCCACCTAATGATTTTCTTGCAACAACGCCATCATATTCTTTTGGTTGTTCAGAACCTATGTTTGGACTTTGGGTTGGGGTATAAGTAGGACTATCATCTTTATAAATAGAAACATTGTCATTATGTTGTGCTACGCTTGTTCCATTAACAGCTCTAACAACGGTAAGCGTATGTGTGCTAATAGCAGTAATAGTCATTTCTTCGCTATTCATTTTTATATTTTGTCCTACTTCAAAATCTGTTCCATCATCAACAACTGCTGATGTCGTAGATGTATTACTTGCCAAATGTCCTGCCATATTTAAATCAGATGTGCTATCTGTGTCTGGTGTTGTATCTACTCTAAATCTTGCTCTTGTGATTGCCATAATGCTCCTAATTTATAAATTATTAAACTTCTCTCAAAGTTACTTTTAATGTTCCGATGCCTCTTGTTAGTGAAATTACGATAAATTGCTTACCATTGAACGCATCGCCAAATGGCTCTACTAATTTATTACTATTGTCAAATTCTACAAAATCTCCTACTTCCATATAATAAAAAGATGATGCACTATCATTTCTTGCAGTTGAACTATCCCCTGCATTTATTATTTCTGTGCTAATAACTAATTTTGGTAATCCTGTGATAGCATTATAATAATTTGCAAAACCATCATTTCTATCTCCACTACCCATATTGGTTGCACCTATTCCACCTGCTAGTATTTTTAGCTCTGTAGTTTCCACCTTTTCAGCAGATGCTATATTATAAGTAGTGCGAGGTGCATTGGTGGTATCTTCTGATGTTTGCTCTAATAACGATTTATCATTAATAGGATTTGTATAATATTTCATAATACGCTTGGTAACTAATTTATCAAAAGGGGTAACTGAAATATCTAAACTGGTTATATCCTGCTTTCTTATATAGTGCTGTGTAGTTATAGTGCCATCTGGAATAAAAATATAATGTCCTATATTTGTTGCTGGACGAAAACGAAATACAAACCCCCCTTCAAAAGCACATTTATTTAATACTTCTTTTAATTTGGTAGATTTGTGTGTCCAGTATCGAGGACGCCAAGTTGCTCTTGCTGAATTTAATGTAGAATAATTTGTAGGTGCTGTGGTATATCCTGCAAATCTATATAATAAATCTCTGTGCATTTCTACTAATGTAGCAACAGTATTTCCTGTGTCCCAAGAACGAGTTAATCCATCTGCACCTGTATATAGTCTTTTAATATTTGTAACGGCATTTGAGTTTGCTAATTGTGGAACATCTACATCATTGGAACTATTATCTGTTTCATCTTCAATTTTAGCATTAATTGTAAAATACATATCTTTTAAAGCAACAGTTGCTGTTCCAGTTTCTCCAGAGCCACCACCATTTCCTGTTACTTGAATAAAAGACACTCTTAATTTTACGCTTTCTGGAATTTGATTTACCGAATTAGAATAATCACTTGTATTAAATAAATCTTGTGTTACTGTTGTATAAGAACCACCAGTATTTGCAGTTGCACTCACTATATCGTGATATTGTTCTGCTTGTCCTGCAAACGTTACAAACAATCTAAACAAGATTGTTAATGACTCTGAACCACCACTTGGTGCATTATAGCTATCTATATCGTATAATGCTGAAAATGTTAAAGATTGTAAACTGTGTTCTTCTCTTACCGTATCTGTAATATCCCACTCTGCTTGTGGAGATATTGTTGCAGTAGAACTAAATGTTAAGGTTGCACTTGTTAATACTCCACTACTGGCATAAGCGTTAGAAGGATTAGCAACTGTTAATCCAGTTACACTTGAAGGATCACTTACAGTTTGTGGACGCAATAAATATTTCCTATCCAAATCTAAATCAGTCATCATTACATTTCTATTGGTGTCATTACTTGCACCTTCGTAGTCATCGTGAGAAGTATTACTTTGTATATCGTCCAACGGACACATTAAAGGATAGCCGTCTGCATTAAATGTATCTTTTACTGGATAGTGTAATCGTCCATCAGTTAATGCTTTATGTGCTAAACAATTATATGTTCCATTACCAATCGTATCTACTTCCAAAGGAACAACAAAACCAGCGTCAACGTGTTGTGGACTGGACACAGTAGAAGTTTCAGGTGTGCATAAATTATCATAAATAACTGGAAAATAATTACCTGATTTACTTTGATATAGTGGAAAAAGAATATCATCAGTAATAGGGTTATGGACTGCGATTGCCAATGTAACCTTATCTTGTCCTGACATCTTTACATCTTTTAATCTACCAGTATAAATAGTTTGTGTATATCCACCAATTTCTGATTTTATAATCACATCACGATTAATATAATTTCTACTTCCAGAACTTTTATAAATTTCTTCTGCTACTGTTTTACTGAAATTTGCTAACGTTCCATTGTTTACTTCAATCGTAACATTACTAACAGATGATGTTCCTTTTTCTAAATTAATGCTTTCTCTTATGGTAGGTTTATTAGTAATAAAACTATGATATTTGGTTGAACCACTACCAGATTCTGTTAATGCTAATCGCATATATTGGGTATTAGCACTTCCGTCAGTATAGGTGCTATTTCGTAATTCAAAAATCCAATTTTCGGTAATGCTACTGCTATCTATTGCAGATGTATAGTCTGATGAATCTGCTGTGAGTGCCATTACGCAAGATTTCTTTCTATTGTGTTTTCTATTTCAGGGATTAAAGTGTCCCTAACAAATTCTTCTGTTCCAAGAACATTGCCACTAATATTAACATTGACTGATCTACTGCCACCACCACCACCACTTGTTCTGCTATTTCCAAGAGGGGTAACTTGCACGTGTTCTTTTCCAGAAGGATTATCTCCAACCATCAACATCTGTTGTCCTTGTGTAATAAAGTCAGCACCTAATGCAGCAGATTTAACTTTACTCATCTGTTTTTCAATCACGGCAGCATTTGCTAAACCTTGAGCTAATGCCATTGCAGCTAATCCAGGACGTTTTTCTCTTATATACGCATTAAACGCAGCGTAGGCATCTGCAATCGCCCGAATTTGCGACAATCTTATACTCAATAATGCCAATGATTTATTTTCTGGCTTTAACGATGATAATGTTTCCCCAAATTTAGAATATGCTGCAATTCTTTTCTGCATTGCTTCTTCATCTGTAATTGTGGCAAACGTAGAATTTTCATTTGTTGTTTTAATTACTCCTGCTAACTCTAACCATTTTGCTATAACTTCAGGTGCAATCTTTAATTGTTTTAAATAATTTTCTAAACTCCCAGCAGCTAATACTTCTTCTAATTTGATTTGATTTTGAGTTTCTTGATTAAATTGTTTTAATGTATCAACAAGAACTTTTCTACTTTGTTGTTCAAATTTTGTTCCTGATGCTCTTAAAAATGTTTGTTGTGCAAGTTTTTCCCTCACTTTAAAAAGGGACGCTTCTGCTTTTACTAATACCTCATTTAGTCTTTCTAATTCTCTTTTATCAAGAATTTCTTCTTCGGTTAATTTTGCTGCTGGTTCTTGCCAACCTATCCACGCTTTAAGGTTGTCAGTTAAACCTGTAAAATGTGCTCCCAACCCTGCAATAACAGATCCAAAAATAGTAGATTGAGCTCCACTTTTTAATGTTGCTCTATCAAAAATTCTAAATGATTGTGCGAACTTTTTTATTCTTTTTCCAATATCTCCTTTACCAGTAGTCGCTTTCCAAAACCTTGAAAAAAACTTTGAAACTACAGTTCCACTTGCTGTAATTCCAGAAGATATACTTTTTGAACCAAACAGGAATCCCCTTAATTTTGAAAATGCTGTCGCTACGCCAACAACAGCTCCTCTAACTTTTTGAAATGGATTTAATAAAAAGACTAAAGCAATCCCCATCGTCTTAAATGCAATCATTACATTATTAAATACGTGAGCATTTGTTTGGACTAAAAGTGCAAATTGATTAAATGATTTTAATGCTTCTGTTAGAGATGGAACTAATTCTTGCCCTACAAGTTCTCCTACATCTCCAAGATTTCCACCAGCTAATTCTAATTGTCCTATAAATGTATCAAGTCTTGCTTCTGCCTGTCCACCAAATTTTGCATTTAGTCCTGCTAATGCACTATCTAATCTTTCTGTGCTTCCAACAACACCTTGAACTTCAATTCCGTATCGTGATAAAGCATTTGTAGACGATCCAATAGTTTTTCCTACCAAGTCGGCAGCAGCAGCTAAATCCATACCTTTAGCAGAAGCAAAGTCAAGCGTTGCTTTTGTTGCTCTTTTAATAGATTCTTCTTCCCCTATATAAGCAGCTAATGCTGATTGAGCAGTAATAATATTTTCATCTCCAAAACCAGTTAATTGTTGTAATGCAGATGCTTGATCTAATAATGCTTGTGATGTCCCCCCCAGAGCTGTTGATAATTTCTTTTCTGCTAATCTTTGTTCGCCAGAAAGTCTTGCAAGTCTATAAAAACTTGCAGTCAATAACGTAACACCAAAAGAAGCAAGTAATATCCAACTTCTCATTGTTGCAAAACTATTTGTTAAAAGGCGATTATTTCTTACAGTAGCAACACCAGTTCTATTAAGTTTCCCCATTTGCGATCTCATCTTTTGAGTTCGCATTGTTGCTTGTTTCAAGCGTTCAGAAAGCATTTTATTTTGTTTTGCTAACTTTTCTGTAGATTTTTCGGCTGCTACAGTTCCAGTTCGTAATCTATTTTGTGCCTTTGTTAGCTTATTAAATGCTTTAACCAAAGCATTGGAATTTCCGTGAAAGTCTACTGATACTATTAAATTTTTAGCCATTTTGTATTTTTAAATTATCTTTTGATTGGATATAATTTAACATCTTTTCTATAATATTGCACTTATCAATCCATTTTTTTGGGTGTTTTCCATAATCTCCTTCGTATGGGGACACTTTCATCTTCTGACAATAGATATATCGTTGTAGATTTCTTTGATATTCTTTGTCTAAAAAATGATTAGAACAAGCAAAAAATGGGATATGTGATTTGATAGCTTCATAGAGAGTAAATTTCTTTTTATTAGTAGCGTTATGTTCTTCTAATTCTTGTTTAAGTAGATCAATAACATACCAAATATCGTCCATTGATTTAAAGGTGTGAGTATGATTGTCTTTTTTGAGAGGTAACTTTGCTTTGTAAGGAAATGAACAATGCTGACAACCCTCACACCTCGCATCTATTAAAATATTTAGTTCAAGTGAGAGGGTTTCTATTCCCCCAAGCTATTATATTCCTGAATAGCTAATTGTAATTCTGCTCTATCTTCAATAGATAAAGATTTAATAAATTTATCATCAGATTTCTCTACACCATTTCTAATCCATATAGTGCTTAATGAAAACTGATTTTTTAAAACCATCTCTCCATCTTTAGTATCAAATTTAACTGCGTCCATACAATTATCAAATTCATCTACGGACATCTCTTTAAGCGTAGCTTTTTTGCCACTCTTAAGTGTTACGGTTTTTTTAGCCATTATTTCTCCTTGTTAATAATTAACTTGCATTTGCAGTTATTGTGAAGAAAGCACCACCAGCAGTTGAACTTGCTATAGCTCGTTGCGATACTGATAAGAACATTGCTTCTTCTTCTGAAAAACTTACATCGGTAATTATAGAATTATCTATATCTATATTGAAATCTCCAGCTGTATTTGCTGTAGCCATTGTAAGTTGATTAGATACTGTAGAAGCAGATGTTTGATTATTGAAAGTTTCAATTAATTGATCTGTATTTGCATCATACTTAATAACAGCATCTAAAGTTACTACGACTTCTGGAATAGCTCTTTGGATTACTTGATAATTTCCATCATCATCAAATCCCATAAATTGAGCATCGTTTTCAATAGTAAAACTAAATGATTTTAAGACTGGATCAGAAATACCAGCTACTTGAACAGTAGCACCAGATTCGCCTACTGCATATTCTGACATATAATAATTATCGTTAAAATGTGCTGTAGTTCCAAATGTAGCAGCACTCGATGGAGATAAGTCAGCTATCATACCTGTTTTAAATGTTCCAGATACTTTAAATCGTCCAGATTCTTCTGCTATATCTGCACTTACTGTTAATGATGTTAATACACAACCAGGAAAAATCATTTGATATCCTGCTGAAGGATTATCTAAAATAACAGTAACGGTGTGAGCAGTATCAGAAACACTACCAGTTCCTACTGCCATTGCAGAAGGTTCATAATTATTTAAAATAGCATAAGTATCGCTTGTATCGCCTGTAATATTTTCAACCAATTCTGGCATTACTATATTATCAGCAACACCTGAAAAGCTAATCTCTTTTACAGCTAAACTATTTGATACAAAAATATCAACAGCTTTTAGAGTTCTACCTAATCCGTGTCTAATATCTAATACTTGTTGTGGATTCAATGAAGGCATTTCTATTGAATCTATATTAATTAACGTTGCACTTGATGTTACTGCTGTTCCAATAGTTGTTTCTGGAACAAATGCTAATTGAAAATCTTTTGGGGAATACGATGTTGCACTAATAGCCATTTTATTTTACCTCTTTACTTTTGACTTTTACTTCTTTTACTTCTTTTACATAATCTTTTACTAATTCTGGCACAGATTTTAATTCAACATTGTTTCTGGCATTTAATTCATACCAGTCATTTGTATCTAACCCCAAGAAACTTGGTTGTCTTGGCATCGTCTTATCTTTTAATTTGTATATTTTAGCCATATTAATTAGGTATAATATAAAAAGAACCATCTGAAGTTACAAAATATTTATCGTTAGAAGTAAGAAAACTTTTATAAGTAATGTGTGTTTCTTCATATAATACTGGGATATTTATTTTTGCAATCAAAACATTGTTCAAACCAGTTTCATCTACATTGTGTTCTACGTCAGGTTGTCCAGCATAAAAATAAGGACTATCACTTCCCCCAACTCTATTATCTAACAATACTGTTTCTATGCGTGTTACATCTCTATAAAGTTGATCCAGAGCTTTTTCATCATCTCGGTTGGTGTGTAGATAATAAGTCATCTCAATATCGTATAAATTAAGAAACGATCCGTGTCGTCTATCTTGCAATGATTGAGAATTAGGAAATATACGCAATGCTTTTGTTCCTATATCTTGAAAGGTGGAATCAAAGTAGATTGGTAATGCTCCCTTAAACTCGGTGCGAAGAACATCTCTTAAAGGTGTTAGCACTTTGTCGTAGGTAATATTTGTATTTGCAATCGCCATTATCTTACATTGCTCACTTCTATATTAAAGACTGCTTTTCTAAATCCTTGCATTTCTTCAGCATCTTGATAGGTAATACTTGTAATAATCATATCGTATAAATCCCTTGCTTCTAATATACTATAAAACAATTCTTCTATTCTTGATATTTGAGAAAAGAATCGTTTAATGGTGGTATCATTTCGTTTGTTATCATAATGGTAATAATCTAACTGCAAAAAAAACTTATTAGGAATTACAGCATACATTGAATTATCTGATGAGGAATTAATCCCACTAATCGTCATAAAATTATTTCCACGAAATTTAAAATTAGGTGTTCTGAAAATAGGAAGTCCATTAGAAAATTCACTCCTAACTGCATCTTGGATAATTTCTTCTACATTTTCTTTCCACGCATTGGTAAAAGAGGTAGCCATAATTATACTCTATAGAATTGCTTGAAATTTTTTCGTGTTGCTTTTACAGAACGAATAGAAGGATTATCTGTATCTTCGTATTTACCCATTACTTCTATTTCCCACTCATCATCAGCAGTAGTAGTTGTATTATCAGCAGAACCTTGAAAACGAATCTGTAATCCCCCTGCTAATGTTTGATAATCTCCATTAATGGTTTCTGTTGCTAATACTAAATTATTTTTTAATCCATCACTATTTTTAGTATAAACAGAATACTTTGCAGTTCCAATCGCACCACCAGTTGTAATAACAACTTTTATTCTATCGTAACTGCCGTGATAATCCCCTCGTGTATCTACAATATTTAGACTTCCACTCACAGACACTTTCCTTACAATACCTTTTGAAGCATCGCCTGTATTTTGAAAAGTAAGTTTAGCTTGTCCACTATTTAAGTCTTGTATGTGCATTTGAGCTTCTTCAAATAATGCTTCTGCAATAGCACTTGTTGGATCTTTGCCTTTAACTAGGAAGTATGCTGCAACCAAAGAAGTTAATCGTCTGATAACATAATCATACGTTCCATCTTTTAATAAGAATTGTTCTCGTGGTAAAGTAGCATCTAATTTGGAATCTACATACTTACTTGCATCTGCCATAACCCTTGTTTTAAGAGTAGCAAAATCTTCTCCTGACTCCATTAGTAAATCTGCTGGACTAGATGAACTATTATAATAATATGTTGCGTCAGTAGCACTATCGTAATACCACTCTCCATTTGTATCTACAGCCGATGAAGATGATTGTGCTGATCCTAAATCTTTCCCATCAACAAATAAGACAGTTACCAATCCAGTATCGTGTGCAACGTATCTACTTCCAGAATCTACTACCCACCCATAGACAGGTTTTTTTGTATCAAATTCATCTAAGTCTGGAAAAACATCTTTTAAATCTCTTGCTGATATATATGTAGGCATCTAATCTCCTAATGCTCGTTTAAACCACCCATACCAAAATTTTTTCTGTTTGGGCTTATCAGAAATTACTTTAGAATAGAATAAAATGCGATAAGAAATAAATCTATCTTCTTCTAATTTGGCAGAAGCAGAGATAGTTTTTGCTCCAATTAATCCATCTTCTTCTATTTTAAAGAAGTTTTTATCGTTACACGCTTGTTGTAATATTCTTACTGCTTGTCTTTGCCCAGTATTAACTACGGTATCAAAATAAGGATATTGTAATGATTCTGGTAATTTTTCTGCTTTAGACGGAAGCCAATAGTCTTTATAATAAATATCTATCGCTTCTCTTTCAGTAAGGTTTGCTATATCTATATCAGGATACCATCGTTTGGTAATCCCAAAATTAGTTTCTCCCCCTAGATCGTCTTTATCATTAACATATCCCCCTTCGTGTTTGAGGACTTTTTGGATAATGCGTTGAAAAGACACTATACTGACTTCTTCACTTTTTCGAACGAACGAAGTCCACCCAAACCGAGCATACCCATCAAAATTGTAGTAAGGGTTTGCATATTGAATACTGGTAATTCCACTTGGTATCCAAAGGAATAACACAAGAATACTAAAAAGGGTTGTAATACGAAATGGTAACATAGTGCTATACCACAAGTCCACCCAACAAAAGGACGCCAACCAGCAACAAACATTGAAGTATGTCCTGATTCCACCTTATTAACTTCCAGTTGTGCTTTATTAATTTCTGCAATTAATTCTGCTTTTTCTTGTTTGTCAAAAGTGAAGTCGTCAATACGATCTGCGACTTTTCCAATAATACTTCCGACTACATCAAGTTTAGGCATCTTTATCGTCTTTTTTATCTTCTTTAAATGATGCGTTTAATTCAGCAGAGAACGAATTTTTAGCTGCTTGTAATTGTTGAGCTTGAAAGTTTAAATTCATTAGTTTTCCGTCTATATCTCTGACGTGTCCAACTAATAATGATTGTTTTTCATCTAAATCTGAAAATAGGATTTCTTTTCCATCTTCTAATACTAATTTAGCTTCTTGTTGTTCTTCTTGTTGTTTCTCTTTTGGCATTATAACTCCTTCTCTAGTATATTAACCAATTAAATCCAGTTTTCGCTTCGTAGCTTTGTATGTCATACATACTCAAATAACGAGCTTCCAGAAATATACCAAACTTATTACTTAATTTCCAACCAAAAACAAACCCAGTATCGTAGTCCACACTATGTTTTGCACTATCATAATTAAAAGAATAATCACTTATTCCTTCATTAAAAGGATAAGCAGTTAGCCAAAAGTGTAACCAATTATTTGGGGTATATTTATAATAGTCTGCACCGACACTCAAAGCTACTTCGTGTTGGTATCCCAAGTCCTTTGCATACCCCTCATTATATTCTTCTACAATTTCTCCATAGACTGTTTGATAAAATTCTTCATCAGTAGTTGCTACTATGTTTCCTTCTTCGTCTGTCCAATACCAATCCCAAAATTCATAACCATACTGCGTCCATTGTTGCGTCCACTCGTCTTTGTAATTATATTCCCAAGCGAGTTCCCAAAATGGCACAAATTCAGAAGTATCAAATCCTCGTTCTTCCCAATATAAATCAATCGGTAAGAAATCTAAATACGCTGGGTGGCTTCTACCTGCTACCCCAATAGATAAATCAAGATTGCCAAGATTTTTTCTATATCTAAAATCAACCCCTGCAAATTCTAAATCTTCTAATCCACGATAATCATAACTTCCTTTAACAATAAAGTTAGGTGCTAAATATCGTAGCATATATTCTTGCTCTGTAAAGGATTCTCCAAATTGGCTATGATCCCCATACTCTAATACATACTCCCAACCTTTTGCCATACCGTTACCAATCGCAACACCTTCGTTAATTGGTGCTTCTTTTCCACTATACCATACCTCTGGTTTATTTTCATAATCAAATCGTGCTAACTTTCTAATCCCAAACGTAATAGTAGAGTGATCGTCTAATTCTTCTTGCAATGATTGTAATTGCCCACCAGTAACTTTAAAACTTTGTTCTTTGGTTAAAGGACTGGTTAAACTATATGCACCGTAAATTGTGCTAAACTTTAGAAAGTCTTGTGCATAAAGACTTCCTGCTAATAATAATCCTACTAATAATTTTTTCATTATTGAAATCTCCTTAACATTATATTATCAATTTCTTGTTTTATTTTACGCAAAATTTCTGATTCGTCTAAACGAAAACTTAATCCTGCTTCAAATCTTTGTAATTCTTCCCCATACTCAAAAACAATAATGGTAGGAACAGATTTAATATTCCACTCACTTGCTAATGCAGCACCGTATGCTTTATTATCAATACTTGCTTCTACAATATGACAATTTTTTAGTTTAGAAATATCTATTGATGCTGATATATTCCAATCAGCATTGACTTGCACAACAACACACCCTTGTTGTGTTAAAAGTTGAACATCTTGTAAGCTCTTAAGCGATTGCCCATATAAACAAGGCGATAGCAAACATAATCCAACAAGCAATAACCATTGCGTTGAGTAATAATTCATCATATTGTTTTCTCATCTATTTTCTATTATGATTCTCTCAATGTTTTTGACATCTTCTTTGATTTCTTCCACATCTTCTTGAGTATTCATAATGGTATCACGAACCATTTGATCCTTTAGATCGTATTCAGTTCTTGATACTTCAGGTGTTGGTAGTTCCTTTGCTATAGCTATTTCGCCTAACAAAGAAAAATATACCCCCACTACCATACCAATCGTTACTACTACACTTATGATTGTTTCCAACTTTAAGGTTAATTTCGTGTCCTTACCAAGCTCCACGATACTATCCCTTTATTTTTTTGTATTCAACAATGTCTGCTTTAAGCTGAGCTACTGTTGCTTCAGCACTTACTAATTGTGATTCTGCATCTTCAATCGCAACATCTACTGTTTTGACTTCGGTGCTATCAACAAAGTTTACATCATTACCTTTATCATCTTTACCTGCTCTAAGGTGTTGAATTTCAACTTTTTTAACTTCAGCACTTCCTGCTTTTTCTGCTATTTTCTTAGCCATTTTTATCTCCTGTTATATTTTAACTGTTCAAGATTTGCTTTTAACAAATCTATTTCTTCTTTCAGCTCTTGTATAGCTGAAACATACATTGCATCTTTGTCGTTTAACTTAGATACAAAACTTTGTCCTTTAGTATCTTTTACATACTCGTAATCTTTTT
>VTLG01000093.1_pt1 | contig 28546 bp, 45 predicted proteins | sample 4694571 | NCBI WGS metagenome assembly VTLG01 (sample SAMN12604809, study PRJNA352737) | marine metagenome | biome: ENVO:00000447; feature: ENVO:00000209|ENVO:00000569|ENVO:01000036; material: ENVO:00002151; isolation source: viral sequences binned using virsorter ...
GATGATGTTGGAGGTTTCGTACCTTTAGCTAATGAGACTTCTTTCCCTACAGCTAACCCAGATGTAAATAATGGTGCTGGTACTCTTGTATCTATCAAAGCTATTGGAACCTCACGTACACCTTCTGGTGGAAGTGTCACTATTGCGAATGGAGCTGGAACTGGAAATACTGTAACTATTACAGGTTGCGGATCTACAGTTCTTGCAGCAGGATTCGGTGCGATTGTAGAAACAACAACTACATTACATACATATGCTTTCCATAGATTAGTACCTAAAGCAACAGAGGTTACAACTGTTGCAGCTAATGCAACTAATATTGCAGCAGCTGGAGCAAATGTCTCAAGTATAGATAACTTTGCTAATAGATATCAAGTTAACGCTTCTGCACCAACATCTAGACCCGGCAGTGGATCTCTATCTAATGGTGACTTATGGTTTGATAACTCATCAAACAAAGTGATGATGGTCTATGACGGTAGTTCTGGAGATGGATATAGTCCTATTACACCTAACCAAGCAACACTAACTAACATTAATATTGTTGCTGGTCAGATTACATATACAGAAGACTTAGGAAACATAACAGATGCGGTAAATACTGGATCTGGAAATAACTCAGTTAATACTGTTGGATCAAATATAGCTAATGTAAACACAGTAGCTGGTATATCATCTAACGTTACTACTGTGGCTGGTAATAGCTCAAATGTTACTACTGTTGCCGGTTCAATTTCCAACGTAAATACAGTTGGTGGTGCAATAGCAAATGTAAATAGATATGCAGACGAATATGTAATCCAAAGTGGTGCTCCTTCATCACCTTCAGCAGGAGATCTTTGGTACAGCACAACTGCTAACGTACTTAACTTTTATAACGGCACTTCATGGACAGGTATATCTCCCGGTATTGCTGGTGTTATTAATGATGCTAACCCAGCGTTAGCAAACCATCTTGACTGCAATGATAAGAACCTCACAGAGGTAGGAACAGTCAGTGGTGACAACTTACAAATAGATTTCGGTACTCTTTAAATGGCAAAATTATTAAAACTTAGGCGTGGTACTACAACTCAACACGCATCATTTACTGGTGCTGAAGGCGAAGTAACCATTGACGTGGACAAAGATGTCCCCGTAGTTCACGACGGATCAACTCAAGGTGGACACCCAGCAGCTGCTGAAGATATGGCAAATGTATCTTCTGCAAATATTGCTGGCAGATTAGCTAATGATTCCATAGCAGTTAGTAAAATTGCTGCTGGTACATTACCTTCAGACGTAAAGATTGCAGATGCTAATGTCTCTGGAAATTTAACAATAGAATCAGCAGATATAGTTGACGGAACAATCGTAAACGCAGACGTTAACGCATCTGCTGCAATAGCTGGAACTAAAGTTGCTCCGGCATTTGGTTCCCAAAACTTATCTACATCTGGTACAGCTGCAACTGGAGCTTTAACAGTAACAGGAAACATTGGTGTCTCAGGAACTGTAGATGGAAGAGACGTAGCTGCTGATGGTACAAAATTAGATGGTATAGAAACCGCAGCTACAGCAGACCAAACCGCCGCAGAAATTAGAACACTTGTAGAAAATGCCAGCGATAGTAATGTATTTACTGATGCTGATCATACTAAGCTTAATGGCATAGCAACATCAGCTACAGCTAACCCTAATGCTCTAGATAATTTAGTTGAAGATACTTCGCCACAGCTAGGTGGTGACTTCGATACTAACGGATATCATATACAGTTAGATGATAGTAAACAGGTTAAATTTGGCGATGGCAATGATATGCAAATTTATCATACTGGCAGTCACAGCTACATTGAGAATAGTACAGGACATATGTATGTGAAAGGCAATGGCGGTCAGATACTTCTTATACCTACAGGTAGTGAAAATGCTGTTAAATGTATACCTGATGGAGCTGTAGAGTTATATTTTGATGGCTCAAAAAAAGCAGAAACAGTAACCGGTGGATTTAACGTAACTGGCAATATGACTGCTACTGGTAACGTAACTGCTTATTCTGACGCAAAATTAAAGACTGATGTTTCTACAATTAATGATTCTCTTGGAATCGTAGGAAAGTTACGTGGTGTTAATTACAAGTGGATAAGTGATGGACAAGAAGATATTGGTGTAATTGCACAAGAAGTAGAAAAAGTAGTACCAGAAGTAGTTAAAGAAACTGATGATGGTACAAAGACAGTTGACTATGGAAGATTAGTTTGTGTACTTATAAACGCAATAAACGAACTTAAAGCAGAACTAGACGAACACAAAAAGGGAGGTAAATAATGGCATGCCCTGCAAGTGGAACAATTTCCATTCAAAGTTTAGTTGATGAATTTGGAGGAGATGCTCCTCATAGCTTGAGTGAATACTATAGAAATGGATCATACGTACCGGGAAACAATACAAGCATTCCTGAATCTGGAGCCATTTCTCTTTCTAACTGCTATTCAGCTGTTAATGAGATTCAACATACTCACAGTGATGGAGATACCCACGCAAACTATGCAACAATATTTGGTAGTAACTGGGCATCTACTGTACCTAAACGTGTAATTGTACCTTCTGGCGTAACTGTTGGTGGTACATCAACACACGCTATGAATGTACCTACTGGTATGGGCGGAACTTTAGTCTTTGACATTAGCGGTAATGTCTACGGACATGGTGGTTCTGCTAACGGTGGTACTGGTGGAAACGCTATACACTGTGCTCATACAAGTGGAGTTACGATTAATATTAACTCAGGCGCAAACGTCAAATCTGGCGGTGGCGGCGGAGGTGCTGGCGGACAAGGCGGTACCGGTGGAAACGGTGGTGCCGGAGGTACTGGAGGACAAGGTAAACAAGAAGTTCAGCTTGGTACTGCTCCCTATTGGACTTGTGATGCTAGATGGGATGGTACTGATGTATCTACATACTCTAGTTGGGCTTATTCACACAAACTACAATCTTGTCGATATAGGGGTATGACCGCATGGTTAACAGGTACAACCCACTTAGGTAATCAATTTATTAATGGAACTTCATATACCGGTAATTGCTGGTATTGGCAATGTATGAGTTGGCAATATAATAACGGTGGAGCTGGAGGAGCTGGAGGTTCTTCTGGAGGAGCCGGAGGTGCTGGCGGTAATGGTGGTGTAGGACAAGGATATAACCAATCTGCTGGTAACGGAGCTGGAGGTTCCGGAGGTTCTTCTGGAGGATCTGGTTCTGGAGGTTCTAGTGGTGGAACAAACGCTGGAAACGGTGGAACTGGTGGTTCTCGTGGAGGAGGTGGAACTGGTGGTTCCGGTGGAAACGGCGGTTCATTCGGTAACTCTGGTGGAAGTGGCAACAATGGTAGTACAGGATCAACTGGTAACTCAGGTAGTTCAGGATCTAACGGAAACCATACAAATGGTTCTGGAGGTTCTGGAGGTTCATCTGGATCTAGTGGTTCTAGTGGCTCATCTGGTGGACTAGCTGGATACTATATATACAATCGTTCATCAATTACATTAAATAACTCAGGCTCAGTAGCCGGAAGATAACTATGAAAGCAACAGTAAAAGAAGTAACCGTAACCTCTATAACAGTAGAGTACGGAGACGGCACTCATGCCTTAATCCCAATTGAAAAACAGCAAGATAAAAACGCAATAAAAGAAACTGTCAAAAGCTTTAACAACACATTTGAACCTTTTGCTAAGGTAGCTGACGTTCCTGTATCAGTAGGAGACGAATTTGACTTAGACCCTGCCGCAGAAGATGCAGATGTTGACTACAGACAAGCAAGACTAGCTCATTATCCTCGTCTTCAAAAACAAATGGATGCAGCTTACTGGGCAAGACAGGGTGACGATACACAACAAAAAGCAGTAGATGCAGAAATAGATAACGTTAAAACTAAAATTCCTAAGAGTTGGACTGGTAAACAGTCTGAGATTGAAAAATTACTAGATTAAAATGGCACTTCCTACCCATTATAAAAGTCCCTTTAAATTAGATGTAGATACTCTGTACTTAGCACGTGAAATCTATGACAAATTAACCTTTAATGATTTATACATCATCCCACTACAGTGGATTCATATCAGACAATATGATCCAAAAAAACCATGGACAAGAATAAGTAAAAGAAGACTTATTGCAGCAGATACAAGGTATCCAATAATTATTTATGAATCTAAACTTGACCCGGAAAATACTAATGTCAAACAAAGATACTGTATTTTTGATGGTAACCACAGAGCGTTAAAGCTTTCACAAGAAGGTATAGGTGCAGCGGTTTGTTTTATGCTGAAGCCTCATGTATTTGATGGATTAAAAGAATATGATCCTACGGAAGCCAGATGGATAAGTAATAATCGTACAACTGGCTGTAATGGATGTGGTGAATAATATGAAAAAAAAATTACGTTATTTATATAATGATTTCCTTCCTGCTCAATCTTTTAATGAGTGGAAAGATCCTATTCAACAGTCTATTCTTTGGCAGTATGGACACGGCAAGGTCAAAAAGAAAGAATTTGATTATGCCTTAACTAATGATTACTCCTTTACTAGAGTTTTTTGGGCACCACTGGAAGGTCCCGTACCAACTCAAGAAGGAGAAATTATTTACCCTCTTATACAGCAATTACTCTCCTATATAAAACCGGAGGCTATTTTACGTATGAAACTCAATTTAGATCTGGCACGTTCAGAACATTTTGAAACTGGATATCATACTGATATGGGAGAAGGTTTTGAATATAAAACTGCAATATTTTATTTCAATGATTGTAATGGATTTACTCAATTTGAAAAAGATAAAGCACCTGTTAAATCAAAAGCTAATAGATTAATAATCTTCGATGGAAGGCTGAAGCATCAGGCAGTTATACAAACAGATACAGCGATGAGATACGTGCTTAATTTGAATTATTTAAGCTCTAAGGTCCCTGAAGGTGGATTAACCTTTTAATGGAAATACCAACCATAGAAATACCAGCTGTTAAAACAATAGAGACTATATCTATACCGTTACCTACAGCTGATGTTCCTAGTTATGTTCCTATGGTTATTCCTCCAAGTGATTTAGAAGCTGAAGAGGAAATACAAGCGGAAACTACAGAGACAACTGAGCAACCACCTCCACCAAAATTAAATATTCCAGTTATTAATTTTGAGGTTCCATTACCTACCGCAGATACAGTAGTAGTCGCAGGATATGCGGCTGTATCAGCTGTGGCAGTAACGACTTTTGCTCAACCATTCTTTGACGCTATTAAAAAGAAGATACAAAAACTACTACAAAGCAAAATTGATAAATGGAAGAAGAAAAGAAAAAAGGACTCATAGGAAAATTAAAAGATGTTGCTGAAGATAAGGAACATCAAATAGAAGTACTGGGTACTTTTGTCAGACTTGGCGTAGTCGTCTGGTCAGGCTTCATCATTACAATGAACTACGTTGATATACCTATGGTTAAGAAATCTGGTAACTCAGATATCACGTTCGTCGCCAGCGTTTTTACGGGAGCGCTTGCCACATTCGGTTTGACTACTGGTAAGAACGGTGGTGGTAAACCGCCTGCATGTCCTATGGCAAATAAAGATAAACCAAAAGCATAATGAAAATTATTCGCCCAGAGACTGAATATTGGATTCAGGATAAGCTAGATAACCAAATGATGGATTATGTTTGGTCACAAATTAAGGTAGCTCAAGAGAGTTATAAAGATAGATTAGAAGGTCATGTATCGAGCAGTTTGGGATTACCAGATCTCGAAAATAAATTCTCACTTTATCTATTAGAACTTTCTAAAAACTTACAGTATATGTATCACCCGGGTTTTCAGGTAAGAGATTTATGGGTTAATTTTCAAAAAAAACATGACTTTAATCCTATGCACCATCATTTTGGTGCTCTAAGTTTTGTTCTATGGATGAAAATACCATACAACAGAGAAGAGGAAGCAAAAACACCCCAAGCAAAAGGTTTAAGTAAACCACATTTGAATGGTGGTTTTCGATTTATTTACCACACTGTACTGGGAAGTATTACTCAATATGACTATCGGTTAGACCCTACATGGGAAGGTACATTAGTAATGTTTCCAGCACAACTTCTGCATGAAGTTTATCCATTTTATACAAGTGATTTAGACCGTATATCTATCTCAGGAAATATTTATTAAAGCATGAAGAAATTAATTCTGCTTTTAGCTCTGTTATCACCCAGCATAGCAAGAGCAAACACTGTCACTCCTCAGTTCACTACTGGGAATATGACTAGTAATACAGTCACGACTCAGACTATAAAAGAAGTCACAAAAAAGAAAGTGATGGGTGGTGCCGTCAGTACATGGTCTGGCACTAACGTTACTGCTGATGCAGATATAGCTGGGTCAGGTACTAAATTCTCAATTAAAGATGACACAAAAGCTTGGTCACTAGAAACAGTGACTAGAGCTGCTGGTCTTATAGAAGAATGGGATATCACAACAGACTATACAATAAACTCCACTACAAATTCCTTCTCTGTCTTCTCACAATAGGCAGTCCGGTATTTGCTGAAGGAGATACCAATAATAATTCCAACCCCGTGGCAGCCGCGACCGGAAATGTCACAAATCAGGCAGTGCAATTTAGTAATAATGGAGCTCCCTCGAGACAGCAGTTCAACACTGGGAACTCGTGTAATGGAAGCACTATGACATTCAGCCCATTTTATATGGGAAATGATACACAACCTGAAACTGAAGATGGTTATGTCATCTCAGAAAACTGGGGATTTCAAATTAATTTTATGGTCCCCTTAAATAGAGATCTGACCAAACAATGTGAACGCATAGCTGCGTTACATGAAAGGAATATGAAACTCTCTCAAGAAATGACCAGAGCACTCAAATGTGCAGAACTACAACGTAAAGGTTTTACCTTTCGTCCAGATTCTGATGCTTATGACTTGTGCTCTGATGTCGTTCCAATCCAATTAGTAAAAAAAAAGTAAAATGTTAGCAATTCTAAAACCACTCGTTCTAAGTAGCTTAAAAAGTGAAAAGTTTAAAAAATTCGTAATTGAATTATTAGAGAAACTTGTAGAACAGAGTGATAACGATCTAGACGATACCGCCCTAAGAATAGTCAAAAGAGGCTTAGGAATCGAATAAATGAAAAAGAAAGCAACCGAAGATCAATTTAACGAGTTGCATAATCTAGTTACTAAAGAGTTCCTCGCTCGCATTAAAGCAGGCGAGGCTACTACCCAAGACTTAAAAGCAGCATGTGATTGGCTTAAAGCTAATGATATTAGCGGAGTTGCTTATAACGGAAACCCTTTAGAGAAGCTATCCAGGGTTATGCCCTCAGTTGATCCAGAATTAGTACAGGAAAAACTCTATGGCAAGAAGTACTAGCCAATACTACAAAGACAATGAACCCGCTAGAAGAAGGCGTCTTATCCAACAAGGAAAATACAACAAAACAAAAAAGGGATTAAGAATACGTGTTGCAGCAAATGCTGCTAATCATGCAAAAGGAACTTACGGAAATGGAGACAACCGAGATGTTGCCCATAAGAAAGGTCATGAAGGTGGTAAGAAAGCATCAGATGTGACCTTAACAAAACCAAGCATTAACCGAAAAAGCAGACTCAAAATACGTAAAGCATGACCCCTCTACTACCTAGTCCAAAACATTACTTACACAACTTAATAACCATGACAAGTTCAGATTCTAAAAGGCTCTGGAGAAGAGCTGTAAAAGAGCACTTTAACTGTACATGTGTTTATTGCGGAAAATCTTATGAATTTAAAGAACTTACACTCGATCATGTCAAACCTCGTAGCAAGGGAGGACAGGATCTTACAACAAATGTTGTCTGTGCGTGCAGGCAATGCAATTCGGACAAAGGTAGTAGTCATTGGCTCGGATGGATGCGAAAAGCATTTGGATTTCAGCCATTGCGAGAGCTAATTATTCATCAACACATTATTAAAGGAACATAACCATGGTATTACCATTAATCCAAGCTGGAGGCTCAGCCGCCGCTGCTTATTGGCTTAAAAAGAAAAAGAAGAAGGAAAAAGAAGAAACAACAACACAAGGTAAAAAACGTAGCAAAGCTCAGCTATTAGCTATTAAGAACAAAAAGAAATACGGTGGAACAGCTTCAGCAGCAAAGGCAAATAAAGAAGCTAATCGTCAAAGAATTAAAGAAAGGTATTTAAAGAAGAAGCAAGAAAAGCTCAAAGCGAAAGGAAGACGCAGATAACAATAGCCGCCCCGTAAGGGGCTTTTTTAATGCCTATAGATAATATTCTTCGCCACGCGGTGAGGAACGGGAAGAACGGTGTCAAGAATGGCGTAAAGAACGGCGTAAAGAACGGCGTAAAGAACGGCGTAAAGAACGGACTTAGTACTCCCTATATAAAAGAACACCTTAGTAAATTAAAATATAATCAGTCTCCTATTGGACGGAAAGGGCAAGTAAAAAATATGAAAGCCTTTGGGTATTTTCTTAGAGATAAAAACCCATTAATTACTAACAAAGAACTGAATGCAGCTTGGGACGAAGCTTTTGGTAAACATGCAAGATTTTTTGAAGGTGAAGAATACAAATATCAACCAGATGGAACCAGGCTAACTAAAGAAACAGATATTAGTAAAGCTGGTATGCGTCCACTAAAGAGCAAAAAATCAACATCAATGAAAATTGGTAAAAAGAGAGTAAATGACAATAGGAAACCTTTCTATACCTACATGAAGTTACAGCGTCCTGAATGGCTTAAAGACTATACGGATAAAAACGCTAGAGCTAAAATGCTTAACCGACAAGAGATTGCAAGACGTAAAGCACAAGGCGAAAGAGTGTCTGACGACGCACAATTTGTTATGTTTGAACATGACATTGCGATTAGGTCACCTAGATGGTCAAAGATCAAAGGAGCTAATGTTCCCTGGAATACGTATGTAAATACAAACCCTAGAGCTAGATCTTTTAAAGATAGTGTAGAGAGTTGGTTCTATACCAAGATAAAAAAACTAGGTAATAATTGGGATTTAAGAACTAATAGATCTAATATGAAAGATATTGAAGTTCATGAAATAAGTACCGGTAAATTGCTTTTTACAATACCTTTTCCAGAAGAATTTGAACTAGGACATAACTTTGCTGAATACATTGATAAAGCAGGTATTTTAAACAAGCTTAAAAAGCTCTCTACAAGCTCTAAAAGCTAACTTATCCACATTCGTACATGAAAGACGTTTTAACGTCCTTACAGGGCGATTTCAAGCTGTTTCTGCAAGCATTATGGGAACAGCTGGATCTCCCTTCACCAACTAGGGCGCAATATGCCATTGCAGACTACCTACAACACGGACCTAAACGTTTACAGATCCAAGCCTTCCGAGGAGTCGGAAAAAGTTGGATTACTGGAGCGTTTGTGTTGTGGACACTCTTCAATGATGCAGAAAAGAAAATAATGATAATTTCCGCTTCTAAGGAGAGGGCGGATAACATGTCGATCTTCTTACAAAAACTAATTATTGAAACTCCATGGCTTTCTCATTTACAACCCAAGTCCGACGATGCAAGGTGGTCGCGGATAAGCTTCGATGTATTGTGCTCTCCCCATCAAGCCCCAAGCGTAAAGTCGGTGGGCATCACTGGTCAGCTAACCGGAAGCAGAGCAGATCTAATGATTTTAGACGATATAGAGGTTCCGGGAAACAGCATGACGGAGTTAATGCGTGAGAAATTACTTCAACTTTGCACTGAGGCGGAAAGTATCCTTACCCCGAAAGACGATAGCCGTATTATGTATCTCGGGACTCCTCAGACTACTTTTACTGTTTATCGTAAGTTGGCAGAGCGCAACTACCGTCCGTTCGTTTGGACAGCGAGATACCCAAGAAATAACTCCCAATATGAAGGAAGAATCGCTCCACAACTACAAGAAGATATAGATAAAGGCGTTGAGCCTTGGAAACCTACAGATGACAGATTTGATGAAGAAGACCTTGTTGAAAGGGAAGCTTCTATGGGACGTAGCAACTTTATGTTGCAGTTTATGCTGGATACAAGCCTCTCAGATGCTGAGAAATTCCCTCTCAAGATGGCTGACCTTATTGTTACCAGCGTTAATCCTAGTAAAGCTCCCGATAATATCATATGGTGCTCAGATCCCAGAAACGTCCTCAAAGACCTACCAACAGTTGGCTTACCCGGGGATTACTTCTATTCACCCATGCAAATACAAGGGGATTGGACTGAATACCAAGAAACCATCTGCTCCGTCGATCCCTCCGGTCGTGGAGCCGATGAGACAGCTGCCGCTTTCATATCCCAGAAGAACGGCTTACTCTACCTACATGAGATGCGAGCCTATCGCGACGGGTATACAGACAAGACCTTGCTCGATATTTTAAGAGGTTGCAAGAAATACAAAGCTACAACACTTGTAGTTGAATCAAACTTTGGAGACGGAATAGTAAGTGAATTATTTAGGAAACATATACAACAAACGAAGCAAAGGATCTTCATCGAGGAGGTGCGAGCTAACGTTCGCAAGGAAGAACGAATTATTGATACTCTCGAACCTATTCTTAATCAGCATCGTCTTGTTGTTGACCGTAATGTTGTGGAGTGGGACTACAACTCCAACAAAGAATCTGCGCCCGAGAGTAGGCTCCTCTACATGCTGTTCTACCAAATGAGTCGTATGTGTAGAGAAAAGTTTGCCGTTAAGCACGATGACAGGTTGGACTGTCTAGCGCAAGGCGTCAAATACTACACAGATGCTTTTGGTATCTCAGCTAGAGAACAGATCAAATTAAAGAAGATGGAAGAGTGGAATGATCAGCTAGAAGCTTTTATAGATGACCCTCAATCTAGTGCTAATCATTTGGTGTTAGGACTGGATTTAGAGCAACGTAAAGAAGCTAGAGGTTTAGCTACTGGAAAGCCTGGTCACCACTGGACTTAGACCGATGGCGGGTTATTAGGGGAGAGAAGGGTGGACTCTCCCTCACCTATACAACTATTACCTGGATATCACTTAAAGATATCACTTGTAATTACTACCACTACACTACTTTAACTAGTATATGAACTGTTATGTATGTAATACCCCTCTTATATGGGGTGGAGATCATGATATTGAAGAAGAAGAGTCAGAACACAAGATAGTAACTAATTTATCTTGTCAAAGCTGTGGATCACTTGTGTATGTATATCATGGAAAATAAATTAAAGATAAATCACTTTAAAGAGTTATATAAGAGTCTAAAGACTCCTTTCCCACCTATTAACTTCCTAATACTTGGAGTGTTGATTGGTTTAGAGCAGAGATGGATAAATCTCAAAGCAGAACAAACTGTTGATGATGCTATAGAGAAATACATGGTAGAACACCCTGATACTGTGTATGAAGCTGTAGTAGAAGAATGTGAAGATGGTAGTTATACCATTGGATATTACCCAGATAAGGGTTCAATGCCTTCTAGTAAAAAAGATGAATAATATTGGATTAGAAATACTATTCTGGACAACACTTACCCTGTATGTCCTCACCCGTTTAGGAGTATTTAGAAGATGAAGCTGTTCTTAGATTCAGCGATTGTTAGTGAGATAGATGAAAGATTGAATACTGGAGTTATCTCAGGGGTTACCACTAACCCTACACTGATTAAAAGAAGTGGTAGAGAACCAGATGATGTATATGCTGACTTAATTAAGGATATTGGTGTTACTGATTTATCTATTGAGGTAAATGGGATGGATTCCCATACATTGATACTTAATGGGATTAAATATACAGAGCTTTGGAAGAATGAAGCGACTATTAAACTACCTTGCAATGTAGAAGGTATAAAAGCTTGTAGAACCCTTTCCTTTATGGGTGTTAGGGTAAATATGACCTTAGTGTTTAGCGTTGAACAGGCGATTCTCTGTGCGTTAGCTGGAGCTACCTACGTATCTCCCTTTATTGGACGATTAGATGACAATGGAGAGGTGGGTATAGCTTTGATCCGTGAAATATCGGAAGTATTCACTAAGCATGAAATGAAGACGAAGATATTAGCAGCGAGTATTAGAGATTCGCAAACAGTGGGGGATGCATTCGCCCTGGGAGCCGATATTTGCACTGTTCCTGTGAAAGTATTCGACGACATGTTTAGGCACCCTCTAACCGATTCTGGGCTTGCTCAGTTTTATCTCGATAGTGGACAGACCTCTTGATTTTTGGCATAAATTTCTGAAGTGGTATAAGAGAGTCGAGGCGGCACGGACTCCCCCATTGGGGGGTTCGCTTCCTATCCACGCGGCAATAAGTGTTTTTTGATAGAGTAATTCAATATATTATGTGAGATTCATTCATATGACTTGATAATCTGCGGACTATGAATCCGCAGTGCACTAATTAACGTGTGTTCTAAGCCATTGAGCCACGCGAGTTGATGAGCTAAGTTTAAAGCGATCTGTTGCCACGTCAAATAACATTGTTACAGATTGTAAACAAACTGGTCTAAGGTGGACAGATAATGATTATACTATAGAGGTAGTTAACAGATTAACTTTATGTTCATGATTCCAAGCTATAGGACTTCTACATGTGTTGAAGCAATAGCAGTAGACCCAGTTAGAGGTCTAGCGAATATTAGATTTAAATCTAGCGGCGATGAGTACAAATACTCTAATGTAAGCCGTAGAAAGATATTAAATCTTTTATTTAATAAGAATATGAGCCTTGGATTCTGGGTTCAGCAATTAAGAGAGAAAGCCATTCTCGAATTTAATGATGAAGTCAGCAGTCAAGGCAAACTAGCTTACAAGATAGTTGCATCTGCATGCTTATCTAATGAAGCGTTAACACTAGCTTAATCAGCTTAATTTCACAATCATAGTGGCGGTTGCATCACTTGAAACATAGTGAAAAAAGTATAACGTAAGTCCACTTTCTATTCTTTTAATAAACCTAATTTATGAATTTAAAAGACATTCTTTATAAAAAGTATGATGATCTAAAATCTCATGTAAAAAGGTTTTATACTTTAAATCAAGAGAAATTAGAACTGAATACTTGTGAAAAATGTAGCTTTATAGACAGCACTTATGAATTGTTTTGGGATAGCGACTACTTTATGCCCGATACCAAAGATAAGACATATAGCTGTCTTTGCGAATTTTGTTATGAAGAAATAGGAGGTTCACCTTTATGAATTTTACTACCACTGCATACGATGCCAAAGGTATTGAGAGATACCACGAAACATCAAACGATCAATGGACTCACACCGAGTTATGTTTACAGCTAGCCGAGCAGTACGGATACGCTGAGACACTTAACGAATTAGGTACTCATTACGGTGAGTATGGTATTCGACCAAGCACACTAGGTGAAAGAGTTTTCAAACTCTTTGCATAATGGTTTTTCTAGGGTTCGATTCCCTAGTATGCAATTGAATATCTATTTATTAGCTATTCATTCTGTCCACCTTCGCACCATCTTTGAATGCAGGTCCACATTACTAAACGCTCAGCAAACAAAAAGACAGGTGCGATGCCTGTCACTACAACTGAGTCACAATCATGTCCGACAACATGCCCACACATAAACGGCAACTGCTACGCCAAAAGTGGATTTCATTTAAGAAATCACTGGTCAAAAGTCACGTCCCGTCAACGTGGTGGTTCTTGGTCTGACTTATGCGACTACATAAGAACCCTTAAACCCCGTCAATTATGGAGACATAACCAAGCGGGAGACCTTGGATATACTACCGATGATCAGGGACGCGAACTAATAAGACTTGATTTACTTAAGTCTTTAGTTGATGCCAATAAAGCTAGTGAAGCACGTGGTTATACATACACACACCACAAGTTAGAGCACTTGCATAACTTGGAGGCGGTGAAATATGCAAACAAGAACGGATTCACTACTAATGCATCATGTGAAACACTTACTCAATGTGATAAAGCCATAAGCCAAGGCATACCCGTAGTATGTGTTGTTGATAACTCTAAGGACGTGCCAACTCATACACCTAAAGGTACTAGGGTTGTAGTATGTCCCGCACAAACATCAAACACAAACTGTAAGGATTGCGGCTTATGTGCTCAGTCAAAGCGCACTTGTGTTGTTGCTTTCTTAGCTCATGGCAATAGAGCTAAAAAACTTAATGCCAAACTGTCCACCTTCGCACACACTTAAATGAAGCATCTTTATATGGTATACGATGATTCAACACCAGAATCCACACGTAACGCCGATATAACCCATAAGTCACTATTAGATCAGGGTTACCGAGTAATTCATAAGGACGTGGGTTACACTAAAGCGCGTTACGAATACCAAAGATTCTATAATTAATTAACTGAGATCCCTTGATATAACTGGGATCTCTTTTTGTCGAAAATCACACTCATAACAAGGACGTAACACTATGACTAATCACAATCATGGCAAGGACGCAAGGACGTCGCAATACCCTATTCCTATATATTCGACTGAAGAAGACAATGATGAATACGATCTAACAGAATTAGAACGTGATGAGCTCGCAAGACTCAAGAGCGAAGAATTACGCTCCATCATCAAGGACGGGTTAATAGATGCAGAGACAGAAGACTTTATAAATAAAGAACTGTATATACGTGAACAACGTATGTACCCAGAACCACAAGGAGACCCATCTTATTAATCATGTTAGAACCACTCACCCAACAAGAGTTTGCCTACGCCGCATATCGAATTGTAGGTAAAACAGATTTGCGAGAAATGCTCAACCAAATCAAAAAGTACAAAAAGGTTTACGACGCAGTAGAGGTATTAAAAAAATGACTATTTTTGAATTTGTTGAACAGCTTTGCGACATCATCGGAGGCGAAGACGCATACTATCGCTTCGACAAGACAGAGCTACTAACAATGTGCCAAGAAATGAGCAACTCACACGAGGAGCTTACAACCTTGAAGGAATCTCAGGAAGAGGCTCTTTCCGCTTATGACGAATTCCCTGACCCATCTTTATTCTTATGAACACCTATGAAGTCAGAGTTACACAAACTCACGTCGATTACTACCACATTGAAGCTAAAAACGAAGTGGAAGCAATCCAGTTAATACGACAACACGTCATTGAGGACGATTGCTTTATGAATCCAAGAAAAGTCGACACCATCAAACGTACCCCAATTGTTGACTACGCAGCTGAAACCAGAGAAGTTATCTAATTAATGCCCTCTCAGAATCGCCTGTAAGGTGCCTGAAAAAAACTCTGGGTACGTTAGTACCCTCTAAAACACCACCCTGACAAGCAAACTGTCATTAAACCCTTTGTTTCTTCACACTCATAGCAGGGACGTAATGACTCTTTATCAATTTTCTTATCGGCAACCAAATATGTTGACGATAACTTGGGACTATCACGAATGTGACGATGATATAGATGCAGCGTACAAGGCTCAAGAGAGAGCTAATGAACTCAAATACCAACTTATGGACGTAAGGGAATACTATGAAACGTAAATATTATCCAAACAACTGGGACGCCATCAAGGAATGTCCATCGTCATATTTTCCTGCAATGCTTTATGACGAGTTTAAAGATTGGAAAGTACATGGCTATCAATTACCAAGCTCACACTATGGCATAGTCAGAATTGAAAACAAGGACACAGGAACAATTGAGGAGTACACATATAAGACTGAACATCATACAAAACGAAAACTAAAGAAAGAAGTAGGAAAAAACTGCACCATAACAATAGCCACAGACGATGGAGTTTTTCATCTCTTACCTAATAAACTCGACTTTAACAATCCATGAACGAACAGACTTTCAACAAAAGATTTAGACAGCTAGTGACACTAGTAAATTCACACCCATACCGTGAGGAACTGATAACATTAATGAATGAACAAGTAGCAGATGATACTGATTTCAACCTTGAGTGTAGTCAATAATACCTAGAGTATATAGAATATTTAGGTAAACCATTTTTTTTTCACACTTTATGGAACTATTTAGCACAGATTCCTTGTACATAGGTTACGAATCTGAAAAGTATTGTGACCTATCTATCCACCTTGGTAATTTTCTGCTAGAGTATCAGTGTCCTAGTGCTAAAGGCAATGGAACCATTCAGGAAGACAACAGATCTGGAGATGCACCGACTTCTGAAGGCGATGGAGCTATTCAGAAGCCATGACCCAGAGATGCCCGCACAAGTAATTAGTGTGTTTCTCTACATCGCTAGTCATGATGACTGCTCGAAAGTGCAGCTTCAAGACAAGGAGGTAGGGTTAAACATGCCAAGTGCTAGTGCTTCACGTAATACTGATTGGCTCGCTCACAAGCATAGGCTCGGTAAAACAGGTCTCAATTGGATTATCAAGTACAGAGACCAAACTGATTTGCGAAAGCAGATCATGAAGTTATCTCCACAAGGAGTGCTTCTTGTTAAACAACTACGAGACATTCTCTATGGCTAGAAAAAATGCTTCGTGGAAAGACTGTAGGGACTTCACCTTAAGACGTAAACCTGAATGGGTTAGTGGCGGAGGTCGTAAGTCAGCTATTCTTTACTCAAGCAAATTTACCAGTAAACCTTTACTGCACTCAGAATCAATTGACCCCACAAGGATCTCTTTGAGAATGATGTTAGATGACTGCTTTGAACTGAAAGCAGAGGGCATGAAAAATGCTTCTCTTAATAGATACATTTCAGCAGTGTCTACAATACTTAAATTTTCCCAAAAATATCAACTTTTAAGTCAGGACTGGACAGTCCCTAGATTTCAAAGGTTTAGGGAATCCGAAGATGCTCAAGAAAGGACTGCTTATTCTGCTCAAGACATCAAGGACATGGTCAGCTATGCCCGAGAAAGTTTATTACATGATGATCTAGCAGATATTATTCTGTTTGGTGCTTTATCAGGTATTAGACAAGGACGTATCTTAGTTCTTAAGGCTGATGATATGGATTTTGAAAACAACATGATTCGTATTAGAAAGCCAAAAAATAAGAATGAGGAAGCTCGTTATTGCGGCATGCATCATGCTTTAAAAGATATGCTTGTACGAAGGTGCAACGAAAATAGGGTAAACCTTTTTGGCGATGACTGGCTCACTACATCAGATGAACCACGAGCTGATAAGGTACGTAATGCCTTTAATAAATGTAAGCGTGCCATCGGTAAAGATGAACCGGCTTATACATTTCATGGCTTACGTCATACATACGGCACATTGATGATTCAATCAGGTGTCAACATCGTGGACGTTGCTCATCATATGGGTCACTCCTCAACACAGGTAACAGAAAAGTACCTACACGCAGCTGATAAACAACTTGCTGCACAAGTGAACTCTATAGACTTTGCGATTTCATAATCCAAAAGATCTACAGATCTCAAAATCAACACTTTTTAACAGAATTTTGCACGATTTTAGCCGACCGCCTACAATAAAAAAGCGCCAAAACCCTTGGGAGTGTGGCGGAATTGGTAGACGCGCCGGACTTAAAATCTCCAGTAGATTCTAGTACTTAGTGGACAGGGTTTAGTTTAAAAGCTAAGCCCTTACTTAATAGTTTAACTGTACGAAGATGTACAGAAATCCGCAAAAAAATCTACCGAGCATGCTAACCGAGAAACAGATAGAGGATCAGCAGGAATTCGAGCGTAAACAAATAAGTGGTGGACTACATAAACTTAGATCTAACACCAAAAAGTTAGAAGAAAAGACTTATGCATCTGCTACTGTTTATGGCTCAGCGTGTGTTAACTCCATATTGCCTGATCTAATTGCATACATTGATAGTAAGAAAGATAAATTTTTAATCCAAGCGGGTAAAGACCATGCTGTTTTTCACAAGCATATCTTGCCGAGTGATTCACCAGTACAGGCATTGCTTTGTTGCAAGGTCGTATTTGATCATGTGTTCTCACCACAGAAAAAGAAGCACTACGTAACAACAATAGCTATGGCTATAGGTGCAGCTCTTGATGGTGAAGCACAGATGGAATACTACGAGAAAGAAGCTCCTGCTCTAGTAACTACCCTTAAAAAGAACTATTGGCATCAAGCTAAAGGAACTGAATACAAACGTAAGTGCCTACAAACACTTATGCATAAACAGAACATAACACCTTGGGTACGTTGGGATAAGACAATTAAAGTCAAGGTCGGAACGTTCCTTCTGGACTGTCTTATGGAAGTGTCTGGTTGGTTTTCAAGAGATTTAATAGTTAAAGGTAGGAAAAGATTCGCAGTACTAAACCCCTCTGAATTATTAATCGAACAACATACAGCAATCATGAAAATGGCTGAGCTTTTCAGTCCACTTGCTAAGCCTATGCGAATACCTCCTCGCAATTGGCACGCTCTCCAAGATGGTGGTTACTATCTAAACGATTTAACTCGTTGCCATCATCTTATTAGACGAACCGATGGCGGGTTAATACAGGGAGAAATTCCATACGAGTTTATTAACAAAATTCAGAAGGTTTCTTACAAATTAAACCCTTTCATAGTAAGGGTTGCGAAGGAACTAGAAGAAAGAGGAATTAGTGTAGGAAAGTTTAGACCTGTTATTCAACATGAGATACCTCCCAAGCCTCCAGAAGAAGCAAGTAAGGAGGTATGGAAGAGTTGGAAGAGAGAAGCAACAATAGCTAGAAATTTGCAGGCAGCTGAAGTTCGTAAGTCCTGCCGTACTCGTATGACAATGGAAGTGGTACGAGAGTTTGAAGGTGTAGATTATTATATTCCCTGGAGTTTCGACTATAGAGGTAGAGCATATCCAATACCTAACCTACTAACACCACAAGACACAGACTTTGGAAAGAGTTTAATTCTGTTTAGTGAAGGTGTAAAGATTACACCAAAAGGTATGGAATGGATACAATTTCAACTAGCTACTACGTATGGTTTAGATAAAGCGACCATGCAAGAGAGGTTAGATTGGATAGATAAAGTGGAGAATAGGCAGTTAGTAGAAAGAGTATGGAGAGATCCTATTGGTAACATAGCTGACTGGGAAAATGCAGACGAACCATGGTTATTTTTAGCCGCTTGTAACGAGTGGTATGAGTTGTATCACAATCATAGAGATGAGACTCACTTACCAGTCGCAGTAGACGCTACATGTAGTGGTCTTCAGATTCTCGCAGGTCTCGCCAAGGACGCCTCCACAGCTCGCATGGTAAATGTCATTGGAAGTAATAAACCCCAAGACGCCTATGCAACCATCGCTTCAAGGAGCGTGGAGGCTATCCCTGACAGGTTAAAGCCTTACTGGGACAGGAAAGTAACCAAAAGGTGCGTGATGACGATACCCTATAATGCTAAACCTTTCAGTAATAGGTCATATATCAGGGACGCCTTTAAGGAAAAGGGAGTAGAAGTTGATAAAGATGAACTAACTCAATGCGTTAATGCTGTACGTTCAGCAATGAATGTAGTAGTCCCCGGCGCAATGAGCGTAATGAAATGGATAGAAACGGAGATAGCTAGAGCAATAAGAGCTGGAGCTGATGAAATTAAATGGACAACACCATCTGGTTTCAACGTTAAGCAAAGACTAATGAAAACTAAGTCGACAGTTATAAAGACACAATTGATGGGTAGATGTGAGGTACATGTATCTGGAGCAGAAACAGGTGTAGATCTAAAGCATCATAAGAATGCAACTGCACCTAACCTGATACATTCACTAGATGCAAGTCTCCTCCACATGGCTGTAATGAACTTCCATGCACCTATAGCTTTAATACATGATTCAGTTCTATGTAGAGCTACTGATATGTGTAAACTGTCCACTTTAGTACGAGATACATACATGCGATTATTCGCAGAGCATGAACCCCTAACTGACTTCGCCCTAGCAATAGGAGCTGAAGAACAACCACCGATTATTGGCGATTTAAAACCAGAAGCCGTAATTGATTCACAATATTTTTTCTGTTAATGAGAAACATACACGTAACACCCGAGCCTGTAACCCTTGAAGGTTATCAGTCCGTGTTAAAGCCAAGTAAGTTTGGCTATTCATTAAAAGCCATAGTTGGAGAAGACATGATCTCCAAACTAGAGACTGAAAGAGAGGACTGCCTTAAGTGGGCAGAGAGTAAACTCAAGAATCCTAAAAGATCTACATTAAGACCAACTCCTTGGGAGGAGGTATCTGAAGGTAAGTATTTAATTAAGTTTTCTTGGGCTGAAGAGAAGAGACCTCCAGTAGTAGATACTGAAGGAACACCAATAACTAATACAGAAACACCAGTATATTCAGGCAGTAAAGTTAAACTTGGATTCATACAGAAACCATACATACTTAAAGATGGTGTAACCTATGGAACATCACTCAAGTTGTCTGGAGTTCAGATAGTTAGTATCCAGTCAGAGGTAGGTGTAGACGCAGGAGACTTAGACGAAGCAGGAGCAGCTGAGCTGTTTGGTAATACTGCGGGATTTAAAACAGCCGAGCCAAACGTAATACCTGATACGACGCCTAGTTCAGTAGAAGATGACTTCTAATGGCATTTCGATCAGGGCTTGAAGAGAAAGTAGCTGATCTATTAGTAAGCTTGGGCGTTGACTACGAATATGAGGAAACGTCCTACCCTTACACAATTCAGCATCAATATACTCCAGACTTTGTATTACCAGACAACGGAGTAATCCTAGAGGTTAAAGGATATTGGGATCCACCATCTAGGCGCAAGATTAGACAAGTCATAAAAGACAACCCAACAATAGACCTTCGCATGGTCTTCCAAGATCCATACAAAAGGATCTCAAAAAAAAGTAAAACAACTTATGCGAAATGGTGCGAGCGTTACAACATTAGATGGTGCGCTGCACATTGTATTCCAGTGGATTGGTTAAAATGTGGGAAATAAATGAAGAAGCTGAAGTTCAAATAATGGAACTTGAAGGCTCAAAGATATATCAAATTGATAATGTATTTGAAAATCCTGAGATACTTTTTAGATGGCTATTTAATCGTCCAACAATGCCCGTACAAGGTGCTCCATGGAGTCGTAATTTAATTCAATACTACAAAGCAAGATACAAAGATTTTCGTGATGATGCGGCTCCAATAATTACTATTGCCCAACATTTATGCAAACAAAACATTGGATTAAATGGAGGGTTTTCAACAAATGTTGAGAGTTGGCTTAACTCTGACTTCAACACGTACAAAACACATTACTGGTTCCCTCATATAGATAATGGATACAACTGTATTGTGTATTTTCATGATACTAATGGAACCAATTTGTATCACCCAAAGCTCAAGGACGAAGAGTGGTTCCATAAATTAATGAATGAGACTATCCCTACTGGGAAACAACCTTGGATACCTAAAGAAAAGGTTGAGTTACTGCATGAATTAAAGCCTGCTTGGAATCGTATGGTTTTATTTGATGGAAAACACTTTCCACATAACACAGCAGTTAACGATGAAACGTTTTTTTCTGACAGCATTCACGGAGCTGCAAGAGATAAACGATGTAATTTATGTTTTTTCTTCTACCCATAACTAATGACTAAAAAAAATAAACAAAGACCTTGTGATATCACGGTTGTAGATAACTTCTTACCAGAAAAGCAATTTAAAGAATTAACAGATATTTTCATGGACACAAATACCATGTGGTATCGAACTCCTGGAATTGCTGATGACAGTAAGACTATGGATATTTTAAATCCACTCGATAATTATATGTTTGCACATCTGGTTTATGCAGGATACAAACCATCTTCAAATTCTTTCGATCAGGTGGCAGACATAATTATACCTGTGATGCAGAAAAAATTAGGTAATGAATTTAGGTCAGTAATGAGAATAAAAGTTAATATGTATCCTCGTACTGAAACCGTACAAACTCATCCTTTTCATTCTGATACTAACCAGGTTCCAGGACTCAGAGGATTGTTACTAACCTTCAATACATGTGATGGTTACACAGGATTTGCTGATGGAACACAAGTTGATTCTATAGCGAATAGAGCAATATTCTTTGATTCAACTGAAAGACATCATTCAACAAGTTGTTCAAATGCTTCTTTTAGAATGAACATGAATATTAACTATGTCTAGTTATAATTCTACTTATCCAGTATTTTATATACCTTTTGGTGAATATACCTTAACTAACTATGACTTTACTGAACTATCAAACGATAAGCGTATAATAAATGGTGAAGATCAAGGTCAGGAAAATCTAGCTTTTGGTGAGAATATACGAATACTGGATAGTTACCCAGTTTTATCTCAGAAAATACTTGATCTATTTGAAAAGTTTATAGATGATATAGGGTTTACAGCCAAGTTTTCTTTCACGACTTCTTGGCTAACTCGATTACGTAAAGGAGATAAGATTCAAGAACATGTCCATAAGAACTGTGAGTTTAGTGGCGTTCTTTATTTCGACGATGATTATACAGGTCAAACTCCCTTACAGTTTGTCAATCCACTACGTCATCTGACCCAGTTTCATGATGCGTTTGCCAAGCCTTCTGGTTATGTAAATGATTGGACACTAGAGCCAAAGAAAGGTTTAGTAATATTCTTTCCAAGCTTCATATATCATTATGCTTTAGAAAGTGAGAGCGATAAGGAAAGACGATCATTAGCTTTTAACTTGGCACCAAAAGGACAATACGGAAATGGAGATTCAACAATGGATACACAATGGCTGAGTTCTTAAGACACGAGCCATGCGAAGTGTGTGGCTCTTCAGACGCCAAAGCTATATACGACGACGGAAATACATATTGTTTTAGTTGCCAAAACTTAACAACAACAGATAATCACAATCACATGCCCACCAATGCACAATTTACAGGATCAGCCCAAAGGCTGCAGAAACGAAAAATTAGTGAAGAAACCTGTCAACACTACAAAGTCTATAGGGACGGAGAACTTCTACGCTTCCCTTATTACAGCAGGGATAGAACACTTCAAGGATTCAAAACAAAGACAAAGTTAAAGGATTTCAAGTATGAAGGAAACACTACTGACACCCTTTTTGGTCAGTCTCTCATTCCTTCTACTGGTAAACGTATTATGGTTTATGAGGGCGAACTTGATGCGCTCTCAGGGTGGGAAGCCTACCCTAACTGGGCGCATGTCTCGCTACCTCATGGAGCAGCGTCTGCTAAAAAGGACATACAAAAACAACTACAGCTTTTTCAAGGTTACGAAGAAATTGTCTTATTCTTCGATAAGGACGAAGCCGGTAAAGTGGCTACGGAAGCAGTTGCAGCTCTCCTACCAACTGGCAAAGTTAAGATTGCACATTTACCAGATCCGTACAAAGATGCTTCTGATGCATTACAGAATAACGATGCTCAAGCAATCAGAAAAGCTATCTGGAATGCTTCGCCGTATCAACCCGATGGAATAGTAGATGGTCAAGCACTACTAGAATTAGTTACTAACCCTAGTCCACCATGCGACTTTGAGTATCCATTTGCAGGATTGCAAACTATGACTCATGGCTGTAGATACGGTGAACTAACCGTAATTTCAGCAGGCACAGGTCAAGGTAAATCAACCCTTACTAGGCAGTTAGCAACACACTTTTTAGACCAAAACGAGCGTGTAGGTTATATAGCTTTAGAAGAATCTAATAGAAGAACAGCTTTAGGACTAATGTCTGTAGCTACTGGTCAAGCATTACATCTTGGAGAACACACCAAGGACACATTACAAAAAGCATATGACAAAACTCTCAAAGACTGGAACCTCTTCCTTTATGATCACTTCGGGAGTGCTGATCCTGACATTATTTACAGTCGGATTGAATATATGGCACTCGCACTCGAAACGAAAATCATCTTCCTCGACCACCTATCCATATTGATTTCAGGTCTTGACGGAGATGAGAGAAAAATGATCGACACCACCATGACTAAGCTAAGAAGTTTAGTTGAACGAACTGGAATAAAACTATTCCTTGTATCTCATTTACGTAGAACACAAACAGATAAGAACCACGAAGAAGGCGCACGAGTAACTCTAGGTCAACTTAGAGGTAGCGCAGCAATTTCTCAGCTTGCAGATGAAGTATGGGGACTCGAAAGAAACCAACAAACTGAAGCTGTAGACCAGACAATCTTACGTGTTTTAAAGAATAGATACTCAGGTGAAGTAGGTGTCGCATGTCAACTTAAATACAACAAAGACACATGTAAATACGATGAAACTACAGAGCCAATTTTCAATCCCGGAACAGACTTCTGAACTGAAGAAACCAAACCCCCCTACAAAACAAGCAAAAAAGAAAGCAAAGTTTAAGGACAAAACATATGTCGGAAAGCCAAATGCTCGTCTTTGATTGCGAAACAGACGGACTATTACATGACGTTTCTACAATACATTGTATCGCCATCTACGACTCCCAAAAGGAAGAAACATTCTTATTTAATCATCAAGGTGGTGACGCCGAACCGATCACGGAAGGTTTGCATATGCTTACCGAAGCTGATGTTATCGTTGGTCATAATATTATTGGCTACGATATACCTGTTTTTCGGAAAACTTATTCTTGGTTTAACCCTCGTGCTGATGTTATTGATACTCTTGTCTTATCTCGCTTATATCATCCAAACATGATGGAGATAGATAAGAGAAGAAACGTACCAAGAATGCCGTTGCAGTTATATGGCAGACACTCTTTAGAAGCCTATGGATATAGATTAGGTGAATATAAAGGAGAGTTTGGCAAGACCACCGACTGGAAAGAGTGGTCACAAGAAATGCAAGATTATTGCGAACAAGACGTTAAAGTTACCACCAAATTATGCGAACACTTCCGCCCTTATCTGACTCGTGTCGGTTAGAGCACCGAGTCGCGGAGATATTAACTAAACAAGAAATAAATGGATGGACATTTAATGAATCAAAAGCTCAGCAACTTGAGTCATCTCTCAGAAAAGAGATGGAAGAAACTGTTGACATACTTCGAAGACAATTCCCTTTCGTTGCAGGATCGCTGTTCACTCCTAAACGAGATAACTCAACACAAGGATATAGAGAAGGATGTGAAATACAACGAATAAAGGAGTTTAACCCAACATCACGAGACCACATAGCATGGATTCTGAAGACCCATTTCAAAGTCAAACTGAACAAGACCACCACGACTGGGAAACCAATTATCGACGAGACTACATTGATGGAGATAGATATTCCCTTCTCCAAACTATGTGCGAAATGTTTGACGATAAAGAAGAAGCTTGGAATGATATCAGAAGGCGTGAACGCTTGGAACAAGCTTGTTACGACTGAAGGGCGAATACATCACCATTGCTCGGTTAGTACGAACACATTTAGATGTGCTCATCGTAAACCAAATTTAGCGCAAGTTCCAGCTGATAAAGAGTTTCGAGAATTATTTACTGCTAGCCCTGGCATGTCAATGGTAGGTGCAGATTTAAGTGGCATCGAACTCCGAATGCTTGCCCATTACCTTGGCAGATATGACGGAGGTCGTTATACAGATATTCTTCTTAATGGAGATATTCATCAAGTAAATGCAGACAAGATAGGTATATCAAGGAGACAAGTTAAGACTGTATCCTATGCATACTTATATGGAGCTGGAAACCTGAAATTAGGTTTATCCTATGATCCACAACTTTCGGAAACTAAAGCAGCTAAGAAAGGTAAAGAAATAAGAGAAGCGTTTGTTGCTGCCATTGATGGTTTAAAAGATCTACAAAAAGCAGTTACTCAGAAAGGGCAGAATGGTTATTTATTAGCCATAGACGGACGAAGAGTCTTAGTTGATAGCCCTCATAAGAGTCTTAACTATTTACTTCAGTGCTCAGCCGGTGTGGTTGCGAAGAGGTGGTTGGTTATAGCAAATGCCGGATTACGTAAGTTTCACACTCATCAATTGGCATTCGTTCATGACGAATTACAGTTTGAATGCCTACCAGAAGAAACCTTTGGAGTTAGATCCGTATTAGAACATTCAGCAAAATTAGCAGGAGAATACTACCAACTACGTTGTCCCATAGCAGCTGAAGCTAAAGAAGGTTTTACATGGCACGACGTACATTAAATATGAAATTATTAATTGATTGCGACTATATAGTCTATAAATGCTGTGCATCAGCAGAAACAGAGATGGATTTTGGAGATGACGTTATTGTTGTTACTTCAAACTTCTCAGATGCGATGAAATGTGTAAAAAGAGATCTAGATAGAATCCAAAACGACTTAGGGTCGTTTAATGATGAATTACTATTATTTTTTACAAGTCCTCAAAATTTTAGGAAAAAAATTCTGCCCGATTACAAGGGTCATCGACAACGAAAAAAGCCCTGTGGATTCAAAAGGGTCATACAGGAATTAAAGAAAGATTATAAAGTTATCCTCAAGGATACACTTGAAGCTGATGATGCCTTGGGTATCTACGCTACAAAATACCAAGGAAATATTATTGTCTCTCCCGACAAGGACATGCGACAGATCCCTGGTAAATTATATGACTTTAAAGAAACTGTAGACATCACTCCAGAAGAAGGAGCAAGATGGCATCTCATACAAACTATGGCGGGTGATAACACCGATGGTTATGCAGGGGTTCCAGGAATAGGTGTTAAGAAAGCAGAGAAAATCTTTGAAGAGAAAGGATACACATGGAAAGCAGTGGTTGAAACCTTTGTAGAGAAAGAAATGACTGAAGAAGATGCATTAACTAATGCAAGACTTGCAAGGATATTAACTACAAGTGACTACGACCACGACAGTAAAGAACCAATACTTTGGACACCCCCAAATGAATACGAAATTAAACGAAGGTCCTGATTACTACCAGAGAGGAAACATAGAAGTATGGGATTTCATTAGAGATCAAAACCTGAACTATCACCTTGGAAACGTAATCAAATATGTGTGTCGCGCCGGATATAAAGATGACGATTTAAAAGATTTAAAAAAAGCTGCCCATTATTTACTCAATGAAATTGAAAACCGCAAATAAAATCGCGAGGACTGGTCGAGTCCAAGCGTGGATTGATAATCCAACAAACCGTCTACCCGTAAGCTGCACGATATTTAACGTCGATGACAGCATGGAAGGACCAAATGGAATCGAAGCAAGCTGGAGATTTGTGTCGCATGCTCTGCGATTTGGAGCAGGAGTTGCGGTCCACTTGTCGGACCTTAGACCAAAAGGAACAACAACAAATAAAGGACCTGATTCACTTGTTGCATCAGGACCAGTCTCATTCGGAAAAATCTATTCAACCTTAAATGAAATACTTAGAAGAGGCGGTACGTACCGCAATGGTGCCTGTGTCTTGCACCTTGATATTAATCACACCGATATTCTTGACTTCGTGCAAGTCGAAAGACACGAACTCCCCTGGGTTAAACGATGTGTTGACCTCACCCGAGATCTCTGGGCTGAAGCAGAACCTAGAACAAAAGAAGCAATACTTAGAGGGATTGCAAGAGGGGACATTTGGCTCAGCAAAATAAAACACGATAGAGATGGCAACCGGATCAGATCAAACGTCTGTCTTGAGGTTTACTTGCCCTCACGCGGAACATGTCTTCTCCAACACATTAATCTCGGTGCCTGTCTTATCGGCGACTTACGATCAAGTTTCCGTGAGGGCATGTCCGAACTGTGTAGTCTCCATGGCAAGACAGGTGTTGAAGCAACAGGAGAATACTTATCTCCGAAAGAAGACAGACAAGTAGGACTAGGAATGCTTGGCTTAGCCAACTTCTTAGCACACAACAAGATTAGCTATGCCGAGTTTGGTAAGGCACTGAAAGCAACTAATGATGCTAAACCTTACGAAGGATACGCAGGGTTAGCTGCGCGTGAACTTTACCTCGGCATACAAGAAGCAGCTAACATAGCACGTAAGAACAATATGGAAAGAGCATTTGCTATTGCTCCTACAGCTAGTTGTTCTTATAGAAGTAGAGACCTTGATGGTTTCACGTCTACACCAGAAATAGCACCACCTATTAATCGAGTAGTCGATAGAGATTCAGGTGAGTTTGGTGTAGAGCAAGTTAATTATGGAAATGTAGAGATCGCATCCGAGGTCGGGTGGGAGAGTTATAAGTTAGTGGCAGATCAGATAATGATTATGCTTGACAGAACAGGATTGCTTCATGGCTATAGCTTCAACAGTTGGAGCGATATGGTGACTTACGATGAGGCTTTTATAGAAGAGTGGTTACTCAGCCCACAGACTTCTTTATATTATGCCTTACAAGTAATGGGAGACACTCAGGATAAGACAGATGCTTACGCAGCACTGGATGACACTGCTGTTGATGATTACTTGGCACAAATTATGAGTAATAAACCAGATGAATTAGCTTGTGATTGTCAGCAATGAACCCCTACTTAAAATTACTGTCCCGGAAAAGAACTTGGACACCCGTACAAACATCTAAAGGAAAACTAAAAGAAGGTGCAGAAGAAACCATCTACCGTGCTCTTGCAATACGCCATATGGAGTTACCAGTTGGCGAGTTCATTACAGAAGCACTTGA
>VTLG01001805.1_pt1 | contig 28545 bp, 20 predicted proteins | sample 4694571 | NCBI WGS metagenome assembly VTLG01 (sample SAMN12604809, study PRJNA352737) | marine metagenome | biome: ENVO:00000447; feature: ENVO:00000209|ENVO:00000569|ENVO:01000036; material: ENVO:00002151; isolation source: viral sequences binned using virsorter ...
CAACTCTAGAAGTTGGAGACTTTGTACAAGGTGGATCATCTGGTACACTTGGTACAATCCAAACTGTCAACTTTACAGGTCCTGTAGCATCACCATATTCAACTGGTGATGTAACAGTATTGATTAGTTCAGGTGTTAATGATGTATTCCAAGACGCTGAAAAAGTTTTCTATGATAATGTTGCTGCAAATATAATTACAGACCTCAACAACGCTAGTGTGTCAGATAGATTTGACGTTGTTGATGCTGAATCATTAAGACCAGAACTTGAAGTTATATCTAACCAAATTTATCAGCATACAGTTGATTGTGAAAGAGAATTTGTTTCTTTCCGTGGAAGCACAAATTATATTGATACTACACTTGATACAATTACATTAACAAATCACAGATATAGAACTGGTGCAGCTGTTGCATATCATAAAGATGAGAACGCTACAGCATTACCTGGTTTGATTGATGGCACTGTTTATTACATAAGAAGTATTGATGCTAATAGTGTTGCATTGTACGACACTTATGCTAACGCTATCAATGTAGCTGTAACTCAGGGTAGAAAAGATATTACTGGTGTATCATCTGATGATAGTTTCCATACATTTGATTCTGGTAATGTTATGCCAGAGGTCAATAATATCTACATTACAAAACATCTATTTGCAACTGGAGATGGTGTCATCTATCGTGCAGGAAAGATGGGTGCTATCGGTGGTCTTGTTGATGGCACTGCATATTTTGTTTATGTAGAAAATGAAGATTATATAAGACTTGCTGCATCTGCTGCTGATGCTACACAAAAAGATGCATCAGGTGCTGATAATCCAGTAACTTTACCATTAACATCAGCAGGAAAAGGATTCCAAAGATTTGATTTACAGGAGAAAGTATTATCAATTACAACGATTGATACATCACTAAACACTGTATCAACATACAACGGTCCTATCTTCACTCTTGCTAGTTCTAGCACATCATCAGATTTCCATGATTATGAGATTGGACAAGAAATTCAAGTATATGGTTTCCAAAATAATGCTATAGATTTTGGTACTGGCACAAACACATCATTTACAATCAGTGGTGGATTAATTACAGTTACTGTAGCAAGTGTAGATAATACAAAAACATCTACATTATTTTCTAACTGGGCATCACTAGGACAAGCTGGTATTACATTTAACTTCCCAGCTGGTTTTGAAAGATTTAGTAAAACATATTCCATAGATGGTTTTACCACAGGATCTGGAACTCCTACTCTTGCAAGTAATACTGATTTAGGTATTGGTATTGCAAGATATAATAGTTCTAATTTGACTGCTACTTTTGTACTGAAGCAAGCAAATATTGATACTGCAAGTGACGTAACAACTGGTTCTGGTTCTAATGTTAGTATTCTTGATAACCTAGAAGATTTAAACGGAAGAAAATATGTTACCCATCGTATAGAAAGGGCAGATGGTTATTCACTACAGTTTGTTGTTCGTGGTAATATCAGTCAGATAGGTTCTTCTATAAACCCAACTGGTAACCAAACAGTTATATCGTCTTGCAACTATGTCTTATCATCTTTGAGGAACTCTCCTTTTGGATTTACTAAGATTAATCAAAGTGATCGTTTCAAAGACGGTGCAGAAGCAATCAAAGCAAACCAAGAATTTATTGCTGAGGAGGCGGTTGCATATGTCAAATATTATTATGAATCATCCGCTACTCGTAGTAGTGCACTTACTATTGGTGGAACAAATTTCCAACAAGCCGCAGACACCATAGCAAAAAATATAACATCATGGTCTGTTAGTGGAGATGATCTAACAGTCATATGTCAAAGAGGACATAACCTATATCCTAACTTCAGTCAACATACTCCTACTAATGCAGTGTATACGCCAGGCACAGGTGTGTTTGTAGTAACTGTAAGTAACCACGGATTTAGTGTTGGAGATTTAGTTAAGTTTGATGCTGGTGCATTTGTATTCCAGTGTGCTCAAGATAGTGGTCAATCTGATCATCCATATCCTAGAAGTGGAGACCCTGCATTTGATAAGTGGTTAAAGATAACTGCAAAAGATACAAATACATTTACTGTTAACGTTGGCGTATCTTCTAACACTACAACTCATACATTTGTAAGTGCTGGAACTAACTCAGTTAAGAAAGCATTAACAACAGTAACTATTGCTAACTCTGGTAATGCTACAGTTAATGGAACTCACGGTATTAAAGACATATATGATGACAGAAAATTTGTATTAGATCTTGCAGATAACACTGCTAACGGACAGTCTGGAACTGCAGGAACATTTACAGATTTACAAAAACCATTTAGAACTCCAAATAGTGTACCAACAGATAATAAGTATGCCGACGCTGCAGAGTTATTATTTGGTAATGCAGACATGATCGCAGACTGGTCAGTCAATAAAATGCTTGCTAACAATAGTGGTTACAGTATTCCTACAGGAAGCACAGCGTGTTATGATGATGTCAGAGACTTTATACAAAAGTGTGTAGCACATAACCTTAAATGGGGTGGTAACGATAGAGTATACGATCAAGCAAAATTCTATATTGATCCTGGTTTTTCACTAACTAGAGATCGTTACGTAGAAGTATTCAACAATGCAAAAGATGCTTGTATTAAAGCAGCTAGAAATTTACCATTATACAGAAATCCATATTCTACAAAATTACAATATTATCATACTCTTACTTTAGATACTGCATCACAAACTGTATCTGGTTATGCTGCAACTCTAATACTTGCTAACTTAGATTTAATTGCATTTGAATCAGTTCAACAATATAACATAGATAATCCTTCACACAATGTACCTGGCGGAAACCAGAATTGTATTGATGACGTTAGTGATTTCTTACGTGCTGTTGTGTGGAACTTAAATCACGGTGGTAACGAGCAAGTTTATGATCACGCACAACTATACACAAACTCTACTTTCTTAGATGGGGAAGAAACAGAATCACGTGCTGTATTCCAAATAGCAAAAGGACTTGCTAAGAAGGCAGCTGCGAGTGAGACAATTACTATCGAAGGTAATCACGGATTTACTCAAGTAACTAATGCGGGTCTTAAAGGAACTACTGTTGAGCAAAACTTAGTTGAGGGATTCTTTACAATCCTTGACACCGCTATTGCTAATGATAACATGTCACACGCTACTAGATCAGTGACATCTGCTCCTTCTTGTGCAAACGTTATCTCATCTATTACAACATTCTTCGACACCGTTACAACAGCGTTAGGAAGCGGTTCTACAGCAGGATCTGTAGCTAGTGTTACAAGAACATCTGCACCTGGCGATCAACAGTGTATTGATGACGTAATGAAGATCTGTAGAGCATTCCAGTATGACTTACGTTATGGTGGTAACTCTGCTATTGTAGAAGCAGCAAATCTTTATATCAACAGTGGTGCAATACAATACCTAGACAATGAGGTTCAATACAGTCGTGCAATGTTTGCAGCTGCAAAAGAACTATCAATAGACGCAATAAGAAATAATTTAGAAACTGGTCAGTTCTCACAAATTTCTCCTGTATCAAACGGTTCTGTAACTGTAGATAGTAGCAAACCAGAATGTGCTAACGTTGTATCTGCATTGACTACAAACTGGGGTATATTAGATAACGTATTGTCTAGTGGTACAGCATATAGTGGAACAGTTACAGTTCCTGATCCTTTACTTCAAGAACAATCAAATAATAGTTACAACTTCCCACTTGGAAATGTATTCTTAGATCTTCCTGTTATTGAGGCATCACCTTATATTCAGAACTCTTCACTTATATCATTCCTTGGTGGTTCTGGTTGTGAAATTGATGGTGCTAAGGTTGCTACACCTAACGTACCTAGACCAGGTCTAAAACAAAATTCACAAGGTAATACAGTTGCACAGTTTGACCCACAGGGTAAATCCATGGTTGCAAACGCATTTACCATTATATGTTTTGGTGGTACTGCGTACAATATTAGTAATGATGGTTATACACAGTTAGTGTCTGTGTTCGCTATTTTCTGTCAGGACGGTATTCTTGTACAGTCTGGTGGTTATGCATCTGTTACTAACTCAGCATCTAACTTTGGTACATACTCTCTACGTGCTACTGGATTTAGAGCAGAATGCTATTCATTTGACCAAGGTGTTATTGATAGTATTACAGAAGATGTAGATGGTAATGGTACACCAACTGGTAGACAAGTAATTCAAGTCAGTGGTACAACTCTAACAAACATTCCAATTGAAGATTATATTATCAAGATTGATGGACATACTCCAACTGATCCCGCTGTAGAGCATATTATTCTAGAGACAGAACTTATTTCTGGTTCTGCTGGTACACAAGTTGTTGCTAAGATTAAGACCAACAGGTCTATGGACTATAAAAATACTAGCACTAATGTTAGATATCAGTCCTCTAACGATGCTGGTTTTGTAGGTGGTTCTCAAGCATTAACTAACCTTGTAGGTTTAGGAATTAAATTCCACAGACCATCTGTATGTAACTCTTCATCACACACTTGGGAATATTCTGGATCAGGTAACACCTACGCTGCTTTACCACAAAACGGTGGTGTTGGATTAGGAACTGCTTACGAAGCTGCAGAAGAATCCTTTGGACAGGTTTATACATCAGGTACTAACGAGTTTGGTGACTTTAAAGTTGGTAACTTTGTTACGATCTTCAACAGAACTGGTGCTATTAGTTTTGTTGGTACTGTTGCAATCTCAGAACTTACATCTATCAAAATTGTTGGTGGTGACATCACAATTACAGGATTCTCAGCTGCTGACACATTAGGTGGTACATTCGCATCTGACTCATTACTACCTACACAGGCATCTGTTAAAGATTATATTTCAAACAACTTAGGACCTTATCTTAACCAACCATTCTCAACTAACGCAGTTCCATCTGCACTAGTTCAGTTAACATCAAATGGTAAGATTAATATAGATCAGATTCCTGCTCTACGTCCATTCAATATTACATCTGTTGCATCACAGGCAGAAAGACTTGCTATTGAAGATGCTAATGCGGGTGACATTGCAATTCAAACATCTGCTACAACATTTAACGTTGCATCTTCGTCAGTTAATACTGGTGCTGATACTATTACGATCACAGGTCACGGTACAGCAACTGGAGATCAATTAACATATACAGAAGGTTCATCTTCAATTGGTGGATTGGCAACAAACAATGTTTACTATGTTATTAAGGTTGATGACAATACAATCAAACTTGCATCAACAACATCAAATGCAAATGCTGGTAGTGCTTTAACATTATCAAGTCAAGGTTCTGGTACTCATCAATTTGTAACTGCTGGTATAGCAATATCTTATATTTTAGAAAATGATTTAGAAAGTCAGTTCTTAGCATTTGCACCAAACAGTGCATTCCAGTTTACTGCAGGAGATATTGTTACTGGTAGTTCTACAACTGCTCGTGGTACAGTTGTTTCATATAATGATGGTGCTGTATTTAACTACGTTATTAGTAACGGAGGTTCTGGATACTCTGGTAACTTCAACCTTACAATATCTGCACCTGATGATACATCTAATGGTGTTCAAGCTGCTGCAACATGTAATGTAACAAGTGGTGTTGTAACTAGTGTTACTATTACAAACCTTGGTAAAGGTTACTACTCACAACCAACAGTACAGGTATTGACATCACCTAGTGGTGCTTCTAACAATGCAGTTATCGCTGCTCAGGTTGAAGGTAGAGTTGCAATCAACATTGCTAACAATATCAAGTTTGACGCTGGTGACTTTATTGTAGATCAGGCATTAGCAAACTTAGCAACTGGAACTTATTCTCAGAGTGGATCAACCACAATAACATTTACTGAGAGTAATCATGGTCTTTCCAATGGTGAATTACAATTCTTTGATTTTACTACAGGAAATGGTCCTGATGGATTCTACACTATAACACTATTAAACTCTAGTCAGTTCTCTATTACATCTCCCAACTCTACTACCACATCTGGTAATTATGCTAGAAAGAGAATAGTTGACCTTTCAAGAGTAGTCAATACATCTGCACAAAATGCTTCTAACTGGACACAGTTAACATCTACTAACATTGATGCTTCTAACATTGTTGCGGGTACAATTGACCCAGAAAGATTAGCAGGAAAAGGAACTGCAAACTCCTTTACGTACTTACGTGGTGATTCTTCTTGGGAGTATGCATTACAGTCAATCAGACCTACAACAGCTGACGCAATATTAATTGGTGGATCAATTACAGATAGTTCATATGTTGATAGTATTACAATTACAAATGCTGGTTCTGGATATACAGATGGAACTTACCAAAACATTCCAATGGAAGGTGGTAATGTTTCTGTTACTAGTCAAGACGTTGCTCGTGCAACATATGTTGTATCTGGTGGTGCAATTATATCTGCACAGGTTACTGACTCTGGTACTGGTTATACCGCAACATTCTCTGTAGTTATACCAAGTGAACTAGGTGCTGGTAGTAATGCGGTATTGAGTGCTGTTAAGGGAACTATCAACAGAGCATATGGTAATATAGAAATTGACATAAGAAAAGGTGATAACTTAACTGCAAGTGCTAGTGTATATGGTAACTACGGTGTATTCAGATTTAGAAAAGACGTTGCGAACCAAGCAGTTGCAAACCAGTCAGAAGGTGGATTTATTGTTGACAATAACGGTCAAGTTTCTATAGATCAAGGTCCTGGTTCAGAACTTAACGCTGACAAACTAGATGGTAGTGATGGTTCATTCTATCAAACAGCGAACAATATTATATTTGGTACTTTAGATCCTGCAAGACTTGCAAACGTAACATATAATATATCCATATCAGGTACTGCGAACACTGCAAACTTAGTATTTAACGAGACTGCATCACTTACATCAAACCCATCTCCAGCTCAGGCAGGAAACGGTATTGGTGCTGCACTAAGAAATAATTCTGCTACAGCATTAAATGATGGTGGAACTACACATGGTATTGTCACATATAGAAGACAAGCAACTGGAACTGCATCAACTCAATTAGGATTTACAGATAATAACAACCTATACATCAGAGGTAATGGTGGAATCAATGCAGTCTACTCTAACTGGGAGAAGATTTGGTCATCTGGTAACGATGGTGCTGGCACAGGATTGGATGCCGACAAGATGGATGGTAAGCAAGGTCTATGGTATCAAACTGGTTACAACATAGGTGACACACGTGGTGGTATCACAGCACCTATCGGTGATATGTTCTTACCAGAAGTTCTTGGTCAAGACAAGATAGTATTTGAGAATTTCTACGTCAATGACACAGGACTAAAATATACATTATACATTCCAGATTTCCATTGTAATAGTGGTGTTGGTGGTAACATCAATAATGGTGGAACCTACACTATCTACTCTGACGTAGGTGCAACAAACAACATTGGTTCTATTGTAGTTGATAGTTCAAATGGTGTTCAAGAAAAGACACATACAACTGGTGAGATATATTCACTTGTTACTGGAACAATAGCATTTGTTGGTAGTAACAATAACCAGAATATCTACGTTTTCGGTCCTAATCCTGGCACAAAATGGACAGTATCATCATCCAATAAAGTATCTGGTGGATCTTCACAAATATTTGGATTACGCGACGATGCACAAGGTGCTAAGTTACAGGTTGGTAAAGGATCAGTATCTACCACACCAACAATAGACTTTAGATCATCTGGTCAAGCACCAAACTATGATGTTCAAATGATCGTCTCTGGTGGTAATGGATCTAATGGAAATGGTGCATTAAGATTTAACGCAAACGACCTGACTGTCAATGGTAATACCATGTGGCACGCAGGAAACGATGGAGCATCATCACAGTTAGACGCTCACTATGTCGATGGTTATACTCAGTCAACATCTGCATCATCAAATACTCTTGCTCGTAGAGATGGATCAGGTCACTTAACAGTCAATGATTTATATGCCGATCAAGGTATATTCTCTAACACTGGTACATCTATCTTACAGTTAGCTGATGGTAATGGTATTAACATAGGTAAGGCAACTACTAATGTTCTTTCTGTTAAAGGTAGACAAGATAGTAATCAAGGTTACATCCGTTTTGGTAACGATAGCAACTCCTTTGGTTGGAATGGCACATACTTACAATATAATAATGTTACTTTCCGTAGTGGTCGCATAGGTATTGGCGAGACTAATCCTTTATGTCGTCTCCACTTAGATGAAGGTGGTAACACTAGTGATGGTGATGGATCAGCATCCATGACTGCAAATGGTAATGAGTCAATGATAATCCAAACTGACACAGCATTTACTGTGGGTCATACTTTAGGTTCTATTGTATGGAGAGTTGGAGCTCGTAGACGTGCAATGATTACTGGTGTTTGTGAAAACACAGATAGTGATTACTTAGGTATTTCATTCTATACACAAGGAACTGACGGTGCAGGAGACTTCTTCGAGTCTATGAGAATCTCAAGAAGTGGTAATGTGGGTGTGGGTAACTTTGGTAGTGGTACACCATCTTACAAATTTGATGTTAAAGGTGATATTCGTTCAACAAATACAGTAAGATCAACAGTCGCACAAGGTACTGCACCATTTGCTGCATCATCTACAACTGTATGTCCTAATCTTAACGCAGACTTACTTGATGGTTACAGTGCACTTAATCTTCCATACTTGGGTGCTAGTGTTAACCAATGGTTGAGTGATGATGGTGGACAAGAAAGATTCTACTTCTCTAACAACTCACACACATATCTTAGAACTGGAGATAACTTCTACTTCAGATCTAATAACAATACTGGAATGGGTTCTATTGATGGTGACGGTGGTTACTGGACAATCTATGGTGGTGGTGACCAAACACAGTCATCTTACAGAATGGAGATCAGAGGTGCAAATGGTCTAAATATCAATACATCATCTGTAGGTCTATCTAGCGGACAAAGATCTGTTGTTCTTCGTGCTGATGGAGACAAGCAATGGATTGATAGATACGGTGTAATAAAACGTAATAGGAACTCTATTGGAGAGAGCACATCTATCAATAGTGGGGACAACTGTTTAAGTTCAGGTCCTGTTACTATAAATAACGGTGTAACTGTTACCATAAACAGTGGTGGATACTGGAGCATAGTTTAATCTAATCATGGCAGGAATTTTAAGAGTAGACCAAATTCAAAGTACAGGTGGAGCAAATGTTATTGACGTTTCCTCTGGATCTTTCAAAATTTGGGATGGCAATTCATACGAAACCTTTTCTGTAAGTGGTGCTTTACTTAGCATCAATACTTACACGTCACAGAATGGTACTTGGAACTCTAAGAGCACATCAGGTGGATCTGGAGTATGGAGTAAACCAGCTGGTTGTAATCACGTATTAGTTTACGTTACAGGTGGTGGCGGTGGTGTTCGCTGTAATGACAACCAATATCGTGGTGCTGGAGGCGGTGGCGGTGCTACTGCTATCAGATATATTGATGTATCTAACGTGAGTTCTGTAAACTACACTTACGGTGGTGGCGGTGGATACGCCAGAAATGGTGGTAGAGGAGGAACAGGAGGAACTTCATCCTTTGGTTCATACTGTACTGCAACTGGTGGACAGGGTGGACAAACCGACAACCCTCATCAGGGAGGACCTGGTGGAAACGCCTCTGGTGGTGACATCAACATACCTGGCGGTGGTGGTGAAATGTCTCACGGTCACAACAGAGAAGGTGGTGGTGGATCATCATTCTGGCATAAAGCAGGATCTTCACACCATTACTATAACAACCAAGAAGAGATTACCCATGGTCAGTGGGGATCTGGTGGAGGTTATGGTTACTATTCACAAAACAGTTTTGCACATAATAACGGTAACGGTGGTGCAGGCTGTGTTATCGTTTTCAACTACACCTAAAGATTATGAGTTTCGCACTAATCAACAAAAACAATAATAACGTTTGTCAGTTCGTTGCAACTGAAGACGATTGTTTTGAAACACACGAAGATTACTTTTGGAAAGATATCCCTGATGAAAGTATAGAGGGGATGGAAGCACCTGATTTCACATACGAACCATCAACAGGAACTATACTAAAAATAGTATATCCAGACCCAGATTATCATTTGCAAAGAAGATTAGACTATGAAGATATAGGTATAGAAGAGCAATTGAATATGATATGGAAGGATATAGATGCAGGACTGATGCCTGGTAAAGATGGTAACTGGTATAAAGCAATAAAAGCAATCAAGGAGAAGTATACCGAGTAAACTATGTCACAGTTAAATGCTGCTACCTCACAGGTCAATACGCTGACATCTAGCGGTAGTACAATTTCTATCCCAAAGAATATTAGTGTTACTGGTAACATAAATTTTACTGGTGATTTGTTACAGAACGGTGTTTTATTTGAAACACTACCAACACAAAGTCCTAAGACTGCGGGTGGTATTTTGATGTCTGATGGTGCTAACGCTTTCTGGGGATCAGCTGTTGCAGATGAATCAACCCAAGCAGCATTTCAAAATAGTTACGGTACTAACCAATTCGGTCCTTACAAAACAGATACTGGATCTGTTAACGCACAAAACCCATCTGTAAGTTCTGGAAATTATAAACCTTACAGTGGAACAGGACAGTGGTATGATTATCAAGGAAGCACATATAACATAACAATAGGATCATCATTTTTATACAGAAGTATTTTTACACATGGATATTTGGTTGGTGGTTATAGAGGATCAAATCCATGGAGAACAGTTAATCAGATATATCAAGCAACAGACGTAACCATTTGTCGTGGTGACCAGTTAGATAGAGCAGCATCATACGTTGATGGAAACTTTGGTGACTTTAACGGATATGTTTACGGTACACAAAACTCATACGGTGGTTCTGGACAAGCGGTAAGTAGTATTAATCTACACACTGGAACTAATAGATCTTTCGGTCCTAATGGAACATACGGACATGGAGATGCATATAACTCTACTCCAGACAGTATTGGTGCATCAATAGATAGTTGGGACAGTACAGATGATCCTGGTTGTGCATCAGGTCAACAAACACAAAGAGGATACACAGCGGGTGGAGGTCCTGGTTCTATACAGAGACTAAACTTTGTTACTGAAATGTCTACAAGACTAGGTAATGGTTTCGGTAACTCTGGTGCTACTGGATCTGAAGGTGAAACTAGATGTCATCTATTTGGTGATACTGGTAATGCAAGATATGTACAGTTTAGTAATGAGTCCGTTTCATCTTACAGTTTATCTGGATGGGGTGGAGATGGTTGGAAGAAAGACTTGTCAACCAAGTGGGGTTTCTGCTATCATGGTAACGGTAATAATGTTACACTACCATGGTTGAAATTTAACGATGTCACAACTTCATCAATAGGTGGTGCATTCAACCAATTAGACATATCTTCTGGTGAAGAAAATATGTGTATGGGTCAAGACTGGGGTTACTGTTTGGGTAACTATGCAGGAGGTGGTGGTGGATACCAGAACAATAGAACTTGGAAGAGATTCCACGCTACAGATGGAGACGTTGTTTTAGGATTTAAAGCAGAACCTAAAGGTCATCAAGGTCAATCATCTGGTGCATGTATGACTGGAGCATTTGCAGTAACAGGATTGAGGTATCAGTAATGTCAGGAAGTATTAAAACAGGAAGCGATGCGTTGATGTATTTCAATCAACCAGATTTTGCAAGTTATCAAGCGTTCATGATTCTAAAGAAAGAGCATGAAGACTTGAAAAAAGAATTTGATGCATTGAAGAAACAGGTAAATGGAGAATAATAAATTTGTAACCAACAGAAACTTCCTAAAGGAAAAGGAAGATACTGCGTGGAAAAAAAGAATCCCTGCTGATCTTATACAAGATGAGGAATTCTTACGTCCAAAATATGTACCTCAGCATCCTCTAGAATTAGAGACTAAGAAGTTTATTAAAGACAAAGAAAGAATTAAAGAAGGTTATATCTATATGCTTATCCATGAGGATACATTGAGGATGGCAGATATAAAACCACACTCTACAACTTATTCAGTTGTATTTAATTTTCATAATGTATCAACTGTCAAGATGAATAAACTTGTATTTGAGACAGTCAAATCTTGTTTCAAAAGATATATTGAATTAGATGAAAAAGAATTTATAAACGCACCAAGATTTCAAGGAGAGGTAAGATCTCACTATAAAGATTATGTCATGGAAATGAATGACAAAGGTGAGATGGTGCACGTTAAGAAAAAGAAAAGAGTTGAATCTAAGAATATACAACTCGCTCTTTCTTATATGAAAAAGCAAGCAATCTTAGTTATTGAACACGAGTTTGATTTAAGATTTAAAAACTTTAAAAATTGTTGTGATGTAGAATCTGAGAGTTGGTTGTATCAACTTGAAGAAGCAAGACGGTTTACCGAAGATGAGAACGCGAAGACTCCCTTTATAGATATCTTATGCATGACGAGAGGAATGCAGAAAGGAGAACTTGTAAAAAGAGTCCTTAAAAACCATGATAAATATCTTATAGATTACGCCTCATTGTTAGGCAAATATCATGCAATACGTTCCCAGATCAGGAACTGTGACAATATGTGGGATATGAACATCTTGTACGAAGATTACTTGAATGTTGGAATGCCGATTAAGCAGGGTCAGAAGTTAGGACGTATTGATGAAAATCAACAACGACTTGATGGAGAACTAGCTTATGGAACTTTCGGATTCTGAAAAGGGTTGGATAGAACATTCGTATAAACTAGAAGGTGGTCAAACCAAATATCAAAACCAGAATTTTGTAGTTGGGACACAGATAACACCATTTAAAAAAGTACAGCAAGCATTGCTAGAACTACAGTCTAGAGACAACACTAGAGTGGAGTTGCAGTATCGTCTTGACAAGAACGCTATTGATATTAAGAAACTTAATAGATCATTAAAACAGGCAACTGATCCTTTAGATAAGGAAATGATTGAGGTTGAGATTGAAAAAGCGTACTATGATAGAAGTATCTGGGAGCAGAAGGTTGCAGTTTGTAAAAGAGAAATAGCAAACTTCACAGGTCAGTTGGAAGAGATGGTAGACAAATCTAAAGGAGTAGAGTATTATCTAGATACCAATGAGGAAGAAGATAAGAAATACTGGATCAGTCGTATGGCAAAACAAGCTGCTTGCGATATGATCTCCTTTGGACACGTTGGCACTGGTAACATGGATTCTATTATGAATCTACCTCCTGATGATCAAATTCAAGTATTGTCAGGTGCAGTTCATCACTCCTCTCTTATTGGAGCAGGAGTAGAAAAAATGAGACAACAGATGAGTGGATCTGTTGCTAATATAATGGAAGGAGGTAAATTTACTCCTCCACAAATAAATGGTTCTGAATTAAACAATGAGGGAACATCCCCTCAACTACCTGAAGTGAAACATGACATCCCCAAAGAAAAAATCCGTCTTCAGTCTTCCAATAAATCCAAAGATTGATTCAAGATTTGCTGAGGAGATATTTATTCCTTGGTTAAAAAAACATAAAGAATATATTGTTGATCTATACTTCACGTGTAGGATGCCTCCTTTTAATCAGGATGCTATGGGTGATGTATTTCAAGGTGATCCAGTTCAACTTTTTTATAATGCGTATGCTATTCATCAAGAAACTGGCATACCACTATCTGCAACGTTTAATAATATTTACGTAAGACCTGACTTAGAAAACTTAGATTTGTTTAGAAAAAACTTTCGTCAGTTATATGAACTAGGTGTAAAAACAGTAACCATACCTCATACTAGTTGGGTTGCTACAGGAATCTTACAAAAAGAATTTCCAGAATTAAAAATAAAGAATACCATACTTAGAAATGTAAGTAGAGCGAATGAAATCGTATCTCTTGCTGAAGCAGGATTTCATTACATTAATCTAGACAGAGATCTAATGAGAGATAGAGATGCTCTGTTAAAAATAAAGAAGGCAAAAGAATATTGTGAGAAGATTGGTAAACCTGTAGATTTATCTATTCTAACTAACGAGGGTTGTTGGGGTGGTTGTTCTATGATGGATGAACATTATCATTACAACAGCACAAGAACGAAAGATAATCCACAATATTTTAATGATCCTATTAGTACAAACTCTTGTGCTAAGTGGGATATAGAAGATAACTCTCACGCATTGAAAGCAGCTAATTTACCTCCTTGGAAGTCAGATTGGAATGAATTTTTAGATCTTGGTATTGATGTATTTAAAATGCACGGTAGAGAAAATTTTATGAAACTCAAAGAGTCCATGGATATAATTTCTGCTTGGGGTAATGAGAATATAGAAACAATGTTTCCAGAGTTTAATAAGTATATGGATGATCTTCTAGTAAAAGATAGTCCTATTGCTTTGTGGAGAGAGAAAATAAAAACTTGTGGATTTGATTGTTGGGATTGTAACTATTGTGAGAACGTTGTTAACGCACATCTCAAGAAGCAAGACAGACCTGTAGAAGTAAATGATTATGTACAAAGAGTATTGAATGCCATAGACGATGGTATGCAAGAGAACTCTAACTTCAACTCTGATGGGTTTGAACCAATGGGATTAACTTCTAATCGCATTAGACATTTCCTTAACAGTTTATGTTCTCATGATGATGCAGTATATCTAGAACTTGGAACTTTTGTTGGAAGCACATTTTTTGCTGCAACTATGAATAACAATACTAAATGTATTGGTGTAGATGACTTCTCAGAATCAAATGTTAGACCAATGACAGATCATCTTAATTGGACAGAGGTTGGAAATCCATATGATACTCTAGTAAAGTATTGGGAAAAATATGAAAATGGAAATGCAACATTTGTTAAGTCATCTATTGACGAACTGACAGAAGAAGACTTTGATGGTGCTAAACCAAACATATTGTTTTATGATGCAAATCATGATATGATGGAACAGATGAACAACTTGAATCATGTTCTTCCATTCTTAGATGATCAGTTTATACTTGTGGTAGACGATGCTAACTTTGATGGTGTTGTTGAAGCTACAGTTACTTTTCTACAAGAGAATCAGTTAGAAGTATTTTTTGAGAGGAGAATACTAAGTGGAGTCATAGAGAATCCTACTCACTGGTGGAATGGACTACACGTTCTTGTTTTACGTAAGGACACTTTGATTAAAAATTACTTTGGTGAAGACAGAAAAGCAGATCAATTAGAAATGGTATGAAAATAATTAATCCAAAAATATTAAATTCTTTACATCCAAAAGATTGGGAAGTGGAGCAACTTCATATAGGTAAAGCAAAAAACAGAGTTATTAAGATTAAAAATTTCTTTGTTAACCCAGAGCAAGTCAGAGCGTATGCTATGGCAGCAGATTATGTATCTACTGTTGATGGTGAGTTTTCTAATTTGCCAGGCTATGTTTCTCGATTGGGACACGTAGCAAATCAGTTACTACCTCAGTTTAGATTCATCTTAAGTAATTATTTTGAAGCATCTAAGAAGGTAATGAAAGATCCAGAGTTCTCTCATTTTACATTTCAAAGTTACGAAGTAGAAAAGAAATGTAGAATGTGTAGTCTTACACCTCATACTGATGACACACACTACGCTGCTGTGTTAGCATTGAACTATGACGAAGAGATGGATGGTACCGATAATGGTACTGCATTTTGGAGACACGCTGAGTATGATGAGGAGTTTGTTTCATCTGATAAAAATTATCGGATAGAAAGGATAGTTAACAAAGTAAATGCATATGTTAACTTTGATCCATCAAAATACAAAACTAAACATTGGGAGAGATACCATGTTGAGAAACACGAATTTAATACTCTCCTTGTTTATGAAGGTAGAATGTGGCATTCGCCATATTTTAGACAAGAGGGATGGGATGTAGACCGCCTAACCTTCAATGCATTTCTACACTAAATAGTACACTTATCATTTTAAACCATGGATGCTGAAACAATGGTGAAAGACTTCACCAACCAATTGAAAGAGCAAAAAGCAACAATTGTTGAGTTAGAGAAACAACTCGAAACTCGTAAAGAACAAGTATTGAGATTGGAAGGTGCTGTCGAAGCATTACAAATGACACTAAAGAAACCAGATGAAGAGGAAGTCGTTCCCGTCAAGTGAAGCTAGGAAACTAGAACACGTAGCATCAAGACAAAACACAGTAAAGTTTGATGGTACAATGAATACTTGCCCTTACGTTGTAGGGGATTTTTATGATGGAAGAGAAATTATATCAATAGGATTTACCTCCAACGTCTATGGTAATTCCTATCATATTATAGTAGAAAGAAATAAAACCCATCTTAGAACTAAGTTTGTGTTTGATGAAAAACATGACTTAAAGTTTACAAAACCTGTTGAAAAAATGATGGATGCTGCTAGAGAAGCAGAAGTTCAGAAACTATTAGCAAAGGCAACCGACTCAAGTACATAAATATATCTGAAGGACTTATTGTACCAACAGAATGAAGAGGGTAATAGTAAGGGTCAGTGATAACTATAGTCTTGATTCTGCAACGTCAGCAATCTTGAAAATATATGGTTACTTAACCTTTGTAGAATATTTTAAAACTTTTTCCATAATATCGTTTGATTGTCCTGAGAGATATGAGAGCGTTATCTTGGATCAACTCAGAGCATTAAATGTTGTTAAGAGAGCAACTTGGGATGAGAATAGAATTTCTTGTAATCCAATACAAGAGTCTCAGTTACTAACTGCAACAAGTGGATCTGCTACTTTAAATTCTACTGGAGAAAATAATACCACTGGTAACACTAGAACTCTAACAGGAAGCGGAACAGGTACAATATATGTAAAGGTTGATTCTAGTAGTGGAAATGATTTGTTTGTATTTTCACAGACACAAGGTGGCACATACTCAACATACGCAAATCAAACTGGTTTTTTAGAAGGAGCGACATATACATTTGATCAAAGTGATTCATCTAACGCTGGTCACCCAATGTTATTTTCTATCACTCCAGATGGTACACATACTACTGGAGGAGTAGCATATACTACAGGTGTAACTACAACAGGAACAGCAGGACAAGCTGGTGCTCAGGTAGAGATAGTGATGAGTTCAGCAACACCATCCATACTGTTTTTCTATAATGTAACTACAGCTGGAATGGGACGTTACGGTGCATCTCCAGACAAATTTGGTACTATCAACATCCATGACTACTGGCATTTAGATAGAATTACAAAACAAGATAGACAATATTTAAACAGACAATTTAGTTATAGTCAACAAGGTGAAGGTGCTGACTTATATGTTATTGACACTGGTGTAAGAGGAGCAAGTAGACCAACAGGTAACAACGCAGCACTACACTCAGAGTTATATGATCCGAACTTTGTTACTGACTTAAACGGTACTACAGAACAACAGAACTATAGAGTTTTCCAGATGTCAAACTATTCTGGTGCTTATGGAACTAATAACGAAGACGACAACGGACATGGTACTCACTGTGCTATTTTGGCAGCTGGGAGAACTGCAGGTGTGTCAAAAAGATCAAAGATATATTCACTTAAGGCATTTGATAGTTCATTATCAGCATCTTATACAAACATACTTGGTGCATATCAAGCGGTTATAGATCACAACACCAGTGGTAATGCAAATTACAAAGGTAATAATCGTCCAGCTGTTATCAATGCATCTTTCGGTCCTACCATACCAACACAGAATTATCCTTACGTTGAATTAAATGACGCTGGCTCTGACAGTGGAACTGATGAAGAGATACTTGATGACATTGAAGGAACTATATCAAGCACATACAATATTATTATTGTAAGGTCAGCTGGTAATGGATTTAAAAATAGTGCAGATGCTTTTGCAGGACCTATACAAGGAAAATGCATTGCTGGTACAAGAACTGCAGGATATGCTGATAATACTAATGGCGGTATAAACAATGTAGATGCAAATCAAAACAAAGTATCTGTTGGTGCAACTGAATATAATGATAGATGGGGAAACTTTTCAAACTATGGTGCTGGAGTAACAATAGTAGCACCAGGTTCTAGAATACTAGTTCCACAATATGACTGGTTAGCAAACACACCTCAAACAAGTGCAAGTAACTATACCACTATAAGTGGTACATCATTCGCAGCACCTATAGTTGCTGGTATTGCTTTGGCATGGTGTGGTGCAAATGGATATACACTTACTACCAATAATTTAACAGGATCATTTAAAACTTTCTGTAGAACCACTGATGCTACTGGAGATATAAGAAAAGGTTCATCCACATATTATCCAACTAATAGTATAGAAGATAAGAAATTAATAGACAATCCATATGTCACTCTTTCTGGAAGTAACTTCTTAGAAGTAAAATTTAATCCAGCTGATTCAGCTCATTTCCTAGGAAATGTTGGTAGGAAGTGTCAGTTAAGAACAACTGGATCTACAGCAGGATCTGGTGGTGCAGTGTCAAACACCTATAACATAACTGTAACAGCACCTAGTGCTTCATACTATACATTAAATGGAACTGATAGAAATGGTTCTGTTAGTGGTAACAATGCAGGATGTACCATAAATGTTGGAGACACATTAAACTTTAACTTATCAAACGTAGCGGGTAGTCACCCAACATACTTTAAAACAGTTCAAGGAACTGGAAGTAGTAACTTAGTAAATACACCAGCTGCAACAGGACAAGGTGCTATCGGAAACTCTGTTCTATCATGGACACCAAATACTACAGGAACTTATTATTATCAATGCTCTGCTCATAACTCAATGTATGGAACTGTTACAGTTCAAGCAGCATCTGGTGGATCAGGTGGTATTACTGTTGGTGGTATAGATGTCTCAGGTCTAGCACAATCTGGATGGTTAACTATACAGGCAGAAAGTGCAGTTAACAATAGTATTACTGTACAGAATACTTCAAATGCTACTGCTGGTACAACTGGTGGTGGTTCAAATAATTATCTCGCACTGATAAAACCAGAAGCAAAGACACACGAAAGTATTGATGGTGTCGTCTATACACAAACAACACTACGTTCACAGACAGACGCACAAGAAGCTTTAGGTACAGGTTCATATACAAACATAGCATACTATCCTTTAGATTCAGGTGTTGACTTTGATTATTCAGGAACTGGTTCTTCACTGACTAAAAAGATAGGTGCATTCTTCCCATATGTTGATAGTACGGTAACTTGGACAACAAACACTGGTGCACTAAATGGTAGTCCATATGCAAATGGTGCTAGTGTTAGTGTTCAATTAGGATTAGACGGAGTAACATTTGCTAACGAACCAACATTTGAAGCATACACTCTTAGTGGAGATGGTATAGGTGCATCTGGATTAACATTCAATACCTCAACAGGTGAGTTATCTGGGACTGTAACATCAGATTATCTTGATACAACATTTAACTTTGTAGTTACTGAGAATGTAACTCAAAATGCTCGTTCATATTCATTTACTACAACAGGAACTGGTGTTCTAATAACTGTTACAGGAAACCCTGTAGATACAACAGTAGAAGCTGGTGCAAATATCAACGCTACCTTTGGTCCTGTTGCTGCTACAAGTTCTGATGGTTCTACCATCTTATACCAGTGGGAATACTCAAGTAACGGTGGTGCTGGTTGGTCTAACGTAGTTAATGGTGGTTTTTATAGTGGTGCTACTTTAAGCACTTTGACTGTAGAAGATGAATACTCACTCAACAATTATCAATATAGATGTAAGATGGAAACGTCTACATCTATTGCACCAGGCACAACTACTGCTGCTACCTTAACTGTAAATCGTGTAATCACTGTTGATACGCAACCAGTTAATTCTCAACCAATGGCACCCGCAGCTGGATCCTTTACTACTGCTGCTAGTACAAAAGATGCAGCTACTATTACATACCAATGGCAAATCTCACAAAATGGAGATGGCGTAACATTTGCTGATATTGGTGGTGCTAATAGTACAACATATACTACAGGTAGTACATCATATGACAATGACTATGGTGACTACTATAGATGTAAATTAAACGTCGCTGGAGCACCAGAAGTATTTACAAATTCTGCAAGAAACCTAGTACAAAGAACAATCAATATAACATCTCAACCATCTAATGTAACTGGTGCAGTTGGTGGTACATCATCCTTTGGTGTTGCTGCTACTACATCTGATAACGATGCAGGAGATATTACATACCAGTGGCAAGTATCAATAACCTCTGGTGCTTCATGGTCTAATGTATCTGAGGGAACTGGTGGTACAACAGTAACTTATACAACTCCTACATTAACTACAGCATACGATGGATATCAGTATCGTTGTTTATTGTCAGCAAATGGTGCAACAACTATACCATCTAACGTTGCTACATTACAAGTAGAAACTGTAACTGTGGTTGTATCAACTCAACCAAATAGTGCTACAGTCAATGAGGGTGCTACTGCAACATTTAGTACACTAGGTGATGTTACCATGGCACCTGTTGGTGGTAACGCAGCTTCATCATCATTCGAGACAGAACAATTTGATACTCCTAGTGGCGGTGGAGGTGGTGCAGCTGGACAGTCATCACATAGTCCTAGTGTCACATATCAGTGGGAGAAAACTGATGATGGTAATAGAAACATTACAGTTACAGTTGGAACTGATACAGTTGGTGGTCAGGCAACAGGTGTATTTTATTTTGATGGTGTAGAAAAACCATCATCTTATTCTGTAAAGAAAGGATCTACTTATATCTTTGATCAGTCAGATTCAACCAACTCTAGTTGGAATAGTCAAGAACATCCAATGATGTTTAGTACAACACAAGATGGAGAGTTAGCTGGTGGAACTCATTATATGATGGGAGTTACCTATAAGTTAGATGGTGCTACTGTCACGATGGCTGGATATGTTAGTGGATTTGGTGCTGCTACTACTCGTACAATAGAATGGACTGTACCTATTAATGAACAGAATGCAACACTTTGGTATTGGTGTCATTTCCATACAGGTCAAGGTAATAGCATAGCTGTATCAGATCAAACATGGAATGCACTTGGTGGTGCAACTTCTGCATCATATACAACTGCAGCAACAACTTATGCAGACGATCATCAAGACAAATATCGTTGTAAGATAGATGCTGTTGGAGCATCTGGTTCAGCATATACTAACGCTGTTGATCTTACAGTTTTAAGAACATTTTCTATTACTGCACAACCCGCAAACGCAACTGCAAACGAAGGTGCGACTGCATCATTCTCTGTTACTGCAAGTGGTAGCAGTGGAACTCCAACATACCAATGGGAAAGATCTGACGATGGTGGAAACAATTATACTCAGGTAACAGGAGCAACAAGTAATTCATACACAACTCCAACACTTACCTTTGCTGCAGATAACAATGACAGATATAGATCTGTTGTTTCTCTTGTAGGTTCATCTGCTCCTATAACATCTACGTTTGCTTTACTAACAATTTTACGTGTTATATCAATTCAAACACAACCACAAAACGTTGGCGTTATTGAAGGTAACACTGCAACATTTAATATTGTGGCATCAATAACAAGTGATGTCATAACATACCAGTGGCAGAAGTCAACTGATAGTGGAGTAAATTGGAGCAATATAAATGGTGCAAACTCAGCATCATATACAAGTCCTGCTACAGTTTACCCAACAACACCATCAGAACAATTCCGTTGTATCTTAAGTAATCCAAATGCGACAACTGTTACATCAAACGCAGCAACACTCACTGTTAATGAATCTGAATTTGTATCTGCACCTAGTAGCATCACTCCTGTTATTGATACTGATACCAGTAAAACATTCTCTAGATCACCTGTTATTAACACATCAGCATTTGTTGTAGAGTATTCTGGATCAGTTCACTTCTCTAGTTTTTGGAGAATAAGAAGAGTCAGTGATAACGTAACTGTATACAGCACAGCAGATACATTTGCTAGTGGTGATACTGGTAATAAAACATCTCTTACCGTTCCAGCTGGAACTTTAGACTTTGATACTGCGTACTCTGTACAGGTTAAATTTAGAGATAATGCTGGTCTTGAAAGTGCATTCTCATCAGCAGTAAACTTTACAACTCCGTTGGTTGACCAACCAGATATACAAACAATTACACCAGCATTCAATCCAACGATTAATGTTAATGCTATTGCAATGAAGACTGGTTATTCACATACATCTAGTGATTGGCAGTTCTCTCCTGCAAATACTTTTGCAACTATTGTTCACCAATCTCTTGGTAACTCAACAAACTTACTATCTTATACCTTACCTGGTGCAGTAAACTTAAGTGCAAATACTACATACTATGTAAGAATAAGATTTAATATCAATCCTACCTAACATGGCAACTCCATCAACTAGACAAGGACTTATAGATTATGCACTACGTCAAAATGGTGCACCAGTCCTAGAAATAAACATAGAGGATGATCAGATAGATGATCTAGTGGACGATGCTGTCCAGTTTTATAATGAAAGACATATGGATGGTTATATTAGAACTCATCTAAAAGTCCAATACAGTCAGTTAATGTTAGATGATATGACAACAGATACTGATACTACTGTAAGTTCTGGAACATCATCTGGTCAGACTGTTACATTTAAAGAACAGAACAACTACATCAAGATGCCACCATACGTGACATCTGTGGTTAAGGTATTTGATTTTGTATCTAAGAATGTCACAAATTTATTTGATGTTAGATATCAGTGGAGATTAAATGACCTTTGGGATTTAACTCAAACTGAGATCCTTACATATGAAATGGTCAATAGAAGATTAGAAGATATCTACTATCTGTTAGAGGGACAAAAACAGATTAGATTCCAAAGACGTGGTGATAGATTATATCTTGACTTAGATTTTAAGACTGATGTTCCTGCAGATCAATTCCTAGTTCTAGAATGTTATCGAGCAGTAGATCCTACACAATTTGCAGATGTTTATAATGACGTATGGTTGAAGAGATATGTAACTGCATTAATTCAAAGACAGTGGGGTGCTAACTTAATTAAGTTCCAAGGAGCACAGTTACCAGGTGGAATTACTATGAACGGTGAGTTCATTTACAATGAGGGTAAAGAAAAGGTGCAAAAATTAGAAAACGAAATGCTTACACAGTATGAAATGCCACCTCTAGATATGATAGGATAATGGCAAGAAATACCTACTTCACAAACGGTACTAGGAACGAACAGTTCTTACAGCAAAATCTTACTGAGGAATTCATTAAGATGTTTGGTATGGATATTCTCTATTGTCCTAGAGAAATCATGCTAACAGATGGTGTATTTAATGAAGAGGTTATTGGTCAGTTTAATGATTCATATATTATAGAAGCATACATGGAAAACTTTGATGGTTTCCAAGGTGGTGGAGACTTGCTTACAAAGTTTGGTGTAGCACAAACAGATGAGATAACTATGATCGTTTCATCTCAAAGATTTACAGATCTTATATCACAATTTCTTCTACTGGACAAGGATTACAAAGCTCCAGAAAGACCACAAGAAGGAGATCTGATATACCTTCCATTAACAAGTAATTACTTTGAGATAAAATTTGTAGAACATGAAGAACCTTTTTATCAGTTAGGTAAAGGTTACGTATATAAATTAAGAGCTGAATTATTCGAGTACAGCGACGAGCAAGGAGATGTATTTGCTGGAGATGATGAGATAGTAGATTACGGTTACACTGTTAAACACTACTATCTTACAACTGCTGGTGTAACAGCAACAGGAGATGCAGTATTATCTAATGGTGCATTGACTAATATCTTTATTACTAATAATGGTAGTAGTTACAATGAGACACCTTCGATTACAATAACTGGTGATGGACAAGATGCAGCTGCAGAAGCATTCTTAGTGAATATAACTCTGAGTGGTGGATCACCAACTAAATCTGCTGTGATTAGAGGAGTTGTAAAAGAAGGACAGATAAGATCAGTTAACATAGTTGATGGTGGTGAAAACTATGATGAAGACAGAGTTACTATGAACGTTACAGCACCTGACTCAGGTGGTATCAATGCAACTCTAGTGCCTACATTTACCAATGGAGTGTTAACTGCAATTAACATTTTATCAGGTGGTTCTGGTTACAAAAGTGTAAAACTCATAGATATAACTAACGGTGGTAGTGGTTATACAAATGCAACTGTTGCATTTACTGCTGCACCATCAGGTCTAACTGGTACATTTACTGTACCAGAACAAGTAACTGGTGCTACATCCTCTGCAACTGCTCAACTAGTTGAGTGGGATGCTCAGGAAGGATTTATTAAACTAAAATCTCCTACTGGTTCATTCCTTATAGGTGAAGCAATTGTAGGTGACACATCAGGAGCGACTATTATATTAGATAATAGAAATGAACAGGCAACCGCTGACCCTAAATATTCAGAGAGTGTAACTTTTGAATCTCTAGGTGATGATATTATGGACTTCAGTGAATCAAACCCATTTGGATTAGCAGGAAACTTATAACATGTTAGGTGCATACACATACAATAAAATTATTAGAAAGTGCGTTATTGGATTCGGTACTCTCTTCAATAATATAGAATGTCGTAAAGAAAACGCAGACGGTTCAGTATACAGTAGGATGAAAGTACCACTAGCGTACGGTCCTAGACAAAAATTCTTAGCAAGACTAGAACAACAGGCAGATCTTAACCAGAAGGTTGCGATCACAGTTCCCCGTTTGTCATTTGAGATGACAGGGATATCATATGATAGTGCTAGAAAACTTGCTCCAACTACACTCAGTTTAAAATCTACTGACAAAGATACAGTAAGAAAACAATTTACTCCCGTACCATATAATATAGATTTTGAACTCAATGTAATATCAAAAACAAATGATGAAGCTTTAGAAATAACAGAACAGATACTACCACTATTTCAACCATCATATCAAATGACTATTAAATTAGTCAGTGATATGAATGACTTTAGGGATATACCTATTGTTTTAAATAGTGTTAACTATAGTGATGATTACGAAGGTTCTTTTGATGACAAGAAGATTACATTGATTACAATGAATTTTACTTGTAAGACATATATCTTCGGACCTGTAGGAACTCAAGGACCTATCAAGAAAGCAAAAGTGGATACTTATACATCTACAGATCTTTCTGCTACAAGGCAAGTATCATATCAGGTTACACCTAAAGCACTTACAGACAAGGATCAAGATGGTACTACTGAATTAGTCAGTGCTATCAATACAAGAAACCTTGTCATACAAGTTCTTGACTACAGTAATATTCCTACTCAGTCATACATTGAGATAGGAAACGAAGTCATGTATGTGAAGAGTAAAACTTCACCTGATAAGTTAAATGTACGTCGTGCACAAAATGGAACAAAGGCAGGATCTGCAAATGCAGCAACACCTGTTGATGTTATATCTGCTGCGGATGATGCATTACTAACTGCTGGTGATGACTTCGGATTTAGCGAAACTACTTCTTATTATGAGTAATCCAAATCCTATTAACAAAGATACATCAGGTCTTGATGAAGTATTTGATACTGTAGAAGAAACTGCAGCAAAAGTAGTTCCTGAAACCAATAAACTTCACCTGAAAAAAACTGGTAATGATGTTGATAAAGACTATGAGTATACTAGAGGTAACTTATATTCTTTAATTGACAAAGGACAAGAGGCAGTCAATGGTGCTCTTGATCTTGCTATGTCATCTGACCACCCACGTGCTTATGAAGTTGCAGGACAACTAATTAAGAATGTTGGTGATGTTGCTGACAAACTTATGGCACTACAAAAAGATAAGAAAGCTATCAAAGAAGAGAGTGCTAAAAAAGTAGTAACTAACAATGCTTTGTTTGTTGGTAGTACTGCTGATCTTCAGAAAATGCTCAAACAGGCAAGTAAGAAGAAAGATAAATAACAAAGTAAAGGAAGTATTCTATCATGGTAATCAAATTATTAGCAGCTGAAGCGGATCTATCCTCTGCATCTAATGTCGGTAATGCAACTCTTGTTCGTTTATATAATGGACATAGTGCTGCATTAGTAGTTTCAAGAAAAGACTCTGGTGGTACAACTATTGGTAGTATGACAGTTCTAAATGGTGCAGTAGAAGTATTTGAAAAAGTTGCAACAGATACGCTGTCTGTAGCATCTAACGGTAGTTCAGTTAAAGTAGCAAAAATAGCATTCTCAAAATAATGGCAACACGCATACCCACAATGTACGGAAGATATTATGTTATCTCTCTAGTATGGAGAGGGATGCAGTTTACCGTTCCAGTATATAGAGCGAGTCTTTCTAAAATGCAAAGACCACAAGCACAGAAGATATGTGATAAAATGTATCCTGGTTGTAGAGTGTTATCATATCACGAATCAGATGCTACAGATGATGCTGTTATCATGGTAAAAGAGGGTAAGGAAAAATGTGGTAAAGGAGAATACTTTTGCAATGATGAGCAAAAATGTAAACCAATACCAGAAGGACATCATGTAATGCCAGATGGTATGTTAATGAAAGGTAAGAAGCATAGTGTTAAAGAAGCGTTAGATAGTAAAGATAAACCTAAAGTTAAAAAAGTAGTGAGCATGCTCAAGAAAGCAAGCAAAGCACACGCATCACAATCTAAAGCATTGCAACAAGCAATGGAAGAAGAAGCACCAAAAGGTGCAAAGTATGATAGAATGATAAAGCATATAAAGAAATCATATTCTAAGGATGGTAACTTGACAAAGGGTGAAGAAGGTATAGCATACGCTACCGCATGGAAACATAAGAATAAAAATAAAAAAGAAGAATACGATAAGTCAAAGAACTGTGGTTGTGGTAAAGATCCATGTATCACATATGGTAAACAGATTGATCCAGACTGTCAGGTTGACGAAGGTAAAAAGATAAAGAAGAAAGAGAAGTCAGTTCAACATGCAACTGATGTACCTAACTTTCCACAAGATCAGGTAAGTGAAGGTGCAGCTTGGACAAGAAAAGCGGGCAAAAATAAAGAAGGTGGTTTAAATGAGAAAGGGAGAAAGTCTTACGAACGTGAGAATCCTGGTTCTGACTTAAAAGCACCAAGCAAGAAGAAAGGTAATAAGCGAAGAGCAAGTTTTTGTGCTAGAATGAAGGGTATGAAGAAAAAACTGACAAGTGCAAAGACTGCTAGGGATCCTGACAGTCGAATTAACAAATCACTTCGTGCTTGGAACTGCTAATTAAAGGAGACTAAATATGACTAGAGTTCAAGAAATGCAAGCAGAACTTAGAGTTCTGGAAGCATTCAATGACACAACTCGTGCAACTATTCTACGCTCTATGCTAGAATACGAAATCAAAGCAGAGGAGAAGTCTCATGTCAATGGTATCGGAGGATCTTATAGATCTTGATTGGATGGATTACGAAGGTGTGATAGGACAAGATCCCATTTCACATAAGTACGAAGTGCAATTAAATAGACGACTGCACTGGTTTGATACGAGAGAAGAAGCTGAGTATTATTTGAAACTTAATAAATGATTTGTGAAATTTATGATGATAAGTTTGATGCAAAATATTTGCACGAACTTTTTGATTTGGTACAGGGTAGGTTAAGATATAGAGCTTGTAATGTAGCTAACTCAAACACGTGGCCATACCATCAAGAAGGTAGTCACAGACTTTTTGGTTCGTCAATTTTTAGTAGGAACCATCCTAATTTTATAGACTATCTGGATAATCAGAACGCTCAAAACTTTTTTAAGATGTTTGAGTTTATATGTGAATTAAAAAATATTAGCACTAGAGATGTGTATCTACAAAGGATAGATGTCAACCTACAACACTCTGGTTGTAATGGTTCATTGCACGTAGATGCTAAGGATAAAGTTAGTTCAACTGTAATGGTTATGCCTAACCCAACATGGAAACAGGAGTGGGGTGGTAAGTTTCAAATATTTGCTGAGGATGGTGAGGAACTTTTAGAAGAGTATGACTATGTGCCAGGTAGAATAATTATCTTTCCATCTCATCTACCACACAGAGGATTAGGTCCTACGGAACCTCATCTCTATAGATACAGTATAGTATTCGGAGTAGTATTTTAATGTCAACCGATGCATATCTAGGTAATCCCAACCTTAAAAAAGTTGGAACCCAACTTGATTTTACTCAGCATCAGATACAGGAATACCTCAAATGTAAAGAGGATCCTGTTTATTTTGCTAGAAATTACATTAAGATTATATCTCTTGATGAAGGTATAGTCCCATTTAATATGTGGGATTTTCAAGAAGAACTTATAGAATCATTTCACGAGCATAGATTTAATATAGCAAAACTACCAAGACAGACTGGTAAGTCCACTACCTGTGTGTCATACCTTTTACACTATATACTTTTTAATGATAACGTTAACGTTGGTATTCTTGCTAACAAGTTATCTACTGCTAGAGATCTACTTGGTAGATTGCAACTAGCATACGAACAAT
>VTLG01007784.1_pt1 | contig 28539 bp, 43 predicted proteins | sample 4694571 | NCBI WGS metagenome assembly VTLG01 (sample SAMN12604809, study PRJNA352737) | marine metagenome | biome: ENVO:00000447; feature: ENVO:00000209|ENVO:00000569|ENVO:01000036; material: ENVO:00002151; isolation source: viral sequences binned using virsorter ...
GATACTAATTTAAATGTTTTATCTTTCATTTCTTTTTCCTCATTAATGTTTATCATATCCATACATTGACCATTTTGGTTTAGTTATTTTTAAAAATACAATAGGTTTAAAAAAAGAATCAAATACATCCCTTTTTTCTGATAGTTTATCACATTGTATCACTTTATCTATTATAGTTTCTGTATCTTTGTGTAACCATTCGCCATAGAACTTAACACAATCTATAACATTATCCCATTCTCTATTATAATTATCGTTTAACAAACCACTCTATCCATATTATTAATATTATAACAAATGTAATAATAAATACAAATGCGTGTTCTTCTAACCAATTGCATATTTTTTTCATAAATTAGAGGGGTTGGTCACGCAGTCCCCTACTGCGGGTAGCGTTCCTCGTTTGCACTCGGAACTTAGGATACAATATTACTTGTACCTATTAGATAAAGCCATCAAAGTTGGTGCCCATAGACCAACAAAAATTCCATTAACTTTACTAAGGCCTGCATCGCCAGAGTAAATTGCAATAGAAATTATAACTGATGCTAATGATGCATAAAACAATATGGTTGATTTATTCATAATATACTCCTTATACTCTATTCATTATATGTGTTGTTTGTCCCAAGTTTTCAATTCGAGCAAGAATATCTTCATAACTTCCAAGTACATGAACTCTCTTATCTGTTGATAAAAGAATCTCTGCTCTATTTTTCATTTGAGGAGCTGACTGTACATAATCAATTCTATTCAGAGGAATAAGAATTTTATTCTCTGGCACTCTGATTTTTGCGTCTTCATTACTCCAATCATTTATTGGGATTCTATAACATTCAATAAACATTTTATTCTCCATTAATATTAAAACTTAAACAAATCCTATCTTCATCACCATTATATGTATCTACACTATGGACTAGATAGCCTGGAAACATTATTAAATCTCCTTCTTTTGGATTAATAATAATTTCATTTGTTAAGTATTGTTCGTTATTAGATTTTGCTCTAGTAAAGTATGGCCAATGTTCTTGATATGAACCAAGACTATTTGTAAAAATTATTTCTCCACCCGATTCAGATGACTTAGGATAATATACTACACTCCATATAGAAGACCCATGTGTATGAGCACGATGCCAACTACCTTTACGATTTATTGAAAACCAACTATTAGAAATATTCCATCTCATCATTTGCATATGTTTTAAATGTTGACCAAATATAGTATCATTAACCTCTTTAAGTGTTTGAATCAAAAAATGACTAAATTCTTTAAACTCGGGTTGATTTATCATGTCAAGTCTGTTTTCATCTTTAACAAACATATCACTATAATAATTATAAGAGCCAGGAAATCTATTTATCTTTTCAGAAGTCGGTGGATTATCCTTTTCATATTGTAAACACCAATCACTAATTTTTTTATTATGATTTTTACTATCTTCCCAATTTGCTTGGATAAGAGGTATACTAAATATTGGTTCTATTTTTATCATACTGTAAACGAACTAAAATCTTGTTTAGTTGATTCTCCTATTGTATATTCGTGTATGTCGGGAATGATATCGTCTTGTGCAGACTCATCAAGATCATACAATCTCATTTTAGACCGATCTATACCAACTACAAATCTTTTGTTTTTAGTTGGGTCATTATATCTATTCTTTAACTGTTTGAACATTACTTGATTCATACCTTCGAGTTGTTCTGTTGAAATCATGGCTAACATTAAGTCAGCTGTTGCTGGTAATCCAAATGATTCTGAAGTATCAGTTAACTCTACATCAGAAGAATTAAATCCACCACGAGTTACTTGAGTAGCTGACCAAATAGGAACGTCAAACTCAATTGCAAGACCTCTGACTTCTTCTGCAATTGCTTTAACCATGTGATAAGTATTTACTGAACCACCCAATCCTTTGATACGAGCTGATGCACATATATTTAAATAGTCAACATAAATTACATCGGGTTTAAAATCTTTTTTAAGTTGAAGTTCATTTAACAAAGAACGAAAGTGTCCCGTATGAGCTGATGCAGTAGGATACTCTTTGATAATTAATCTACCACGAGTCTTTGATTTAATTTTTCCTACATGGTCTGTAAATTGTTTTTTACTTAATGCATTAAGTTGGTCAATCGGAACATCCATAAGATTTGCATCGATACGTTCTGCAATACGTTCTTCAGCCATTTCTAAAGTAATATATAAAACATTTTTACCTTCTTCAAGAGAGGCTGATGCAAAGTGACACATGGCCAAAGATTTACCAACACCCGTACCTGCCAGAATAATATTTAATGTTTTGTTTGTTACTCCACCATTAGTTACCGTATTTAATTTTTCTAAATCAAATGGAATCTTGTTTTCTACTTTATGATAAAAATTAAATCGACGTTCTATATCTTCTGTATAATCATGACCTACATTTCTATCAAACGAAACAGATAAAGCTTTAGTTAGAATATCGGGTATTGCACCATGTGTTAATTCTTTTTCTTTACCATCGATAATACCAATTGACTTCATGATACCAAGAAAGATTGCTCTATCCTTACACCATTTTTCAGTATGTTCTAGTAACCACTTTTCATCAATATTTTCATCAACAATACAATCGTTAATTATATCAATTACTTCTTGATTGTTTTCTGTATTTCTTGCAGAGTTTACAAACTCAACTTGAAGTGTTGATTTAGATGGAAGCGAATTATACTTTGTAATAAAATCTAGAATCAAGTCATAAGCAATACGTTCATGTCCCTCAAAATAATCGGGTTTTATGAATGGTAAAGTCTTACGAGCAAACTGTTCATCAATACAAAGTTTCTTCAGTATCAGTCTTGATATGTTCGTCATTATTTAATTGTTTCTCCAAATTATATATTAGAATGTCACCTAAAAAGTTTTTAAACTTTTCACTTTTATTTAGGTATTCAACATCGTATCTACTATTAGATTCGTTAATAGTATAATGAAAATTAACTTTTAATTCCTCATCAACTACATCGAACTTAACAGCACCATAAGTAAATATTACACCTTTGAATCTACCTTTTCTTATTTCAAGAGAATACAAATCTCTTGTAGGTGCATTATCATTTACTACAAATCTAAATGTCTCATCAGTTATTTTAAGTTTCATCGTCACCCGTTATCATTGCAACATGACCAACTGAATATCTATCTTTGATAGCTTTTTCAAAGTCAGTCTTTTCAAATACATCTTTCCAAAAGTCAGCAGTTAATGTATCTTTCATTCTTTTATTGCCTGTTAACTCTTCATTTGTAGCAGGGTTAACTGCCTGATACCAACCAACTTTAGGTTTTCTAACATAACCAAGTTCTAAACCAACTTCAGTAAGACCCGACCATTTTTCGATACCACCTTCCCAAGTTACAGAAATAGGAATCTTTGATTTTTCTTTTACGAATCGAGACTTCTCAACATTAATTACAAAGTTATAACCTTTAACTTGAGTTCCGTCTTTCTCTTGTTGACGACCAATAATCCATACGTTATCAGCTGAATACATAATACCCGTACCACCCGATACTACAGCTTTTGGAAACAAACCAATTTCTTGATAAGTATGATTAACTGCAAGTAATGGAACATTCTTCATTGTAAGATATGGTGTTACCATTCTAAATAATCCTTTGAGAGCTTTGGCTCTGGACATATCAGCTACTGACTTTTCACTTAATGCATCTTCTAGTTCTTTCTTTGAAGCTAGATTACCGACAGAGTCAATCATGATAACAACTTTATCACCACGTTCTATTTGTTCTAACTGACCAACTAAATCAAATTTAAGTTGTTCTACATTAGGAACAGGCGTATGTAATACACGATTAGTATCAATACCAAATGCTTCAAAATAAGCTTGAGGTGAACCAAACTCTGAATCATAAAACAGAAGAACTGCGTCCTCATGTTTTTTAAGATATGATGCAGCCATTAACAATCCAAAAGAAGTTTTGAAATGTTTAGATGGGCCAGCTAATACTGTTAGTCCCGATGTAAGACCACCATCAATTGAACCTGATAGGGCTACATTTATCATTGGAACAGATGTTTGACAAACATCTTTTTTAGAATAAAGGTTACTGTCACTTAATATCTCAGCACCTTCTATCTTTGAATTTTTCTTTAATTTATCTAATAGAGACATATTTATCCTTTATATTATAACATCTATATTCTACCATAATTAGATGTGGTTGTAAACATATTTATACTAAAAACTCTTCAAGGTCATTAACTTCTATTTCACTAATATATGTTTGTTTATTATTATCTTGTCTAACAAACTTTGTAGGTATAGTATCTATACGACCATCTAAATAATTTAATATATTTTCAGCCATATGACTTGCTGTGCATACAGGCACGTTTTGACAAATCATATTAGCATTTTTCTTACCACCTTGTAATTGAAAATCTTCTGGCATCTTCATCAAAGATAAAGCTTCACGGAAAGTAATAAATCTATCTTCAACGGGATGACATAGTGAAGTAGGTAAGTGGCCTACAAATGCACCAATACAATCCTTTGGAAATATTAAACCACGTCTCATTATTCCACGGCCTGTTCCATCATTAAGTTTAGTATGTTTTCTCATACAAGAAGCTGAAAACCTTTCGTATTTTTCTCCTTCAAAACCATCAGCCCATTCAGCTAAAATCTTATAACATTTTTTAGTACCATATATACTTTCTAAATAAGAACAAGCTTCAATTGATTTATCTAATTGTTCTACGAAATCTTTATGTGATATACCACCATGAACTACATCAAGTATATGTCGATACATAATATCATCTGTAGGTTTATTTGAATTAATACATTCGTTCATTGGGTCATCGTCAGAAGTTTTAGCATTTAAAATAATATCACTTGCCTTTTCCATTGGTTCATTATAATATCTAAAAATAGGTACTTCGTTTCCTTTCCAAAAGAAATAGAAAGACCTTTGTCGTACTTGACCTATACCATGTAGTTTAGATGCAGTACGATATAATGAAAATGTATAACCAAACTCTTCTGCAAGTTTACGAAGTTTTGCAACAACGGGTTTTCCCATATTACCAGCTAAGTGTGGCGAGTTTTCTCCCCATAAAACTTTAGGTTTAATTAAACTTAAAACATACTTAGATGACTCAATCATCCAATCATTATTATGATTATCACTAGAAGCTGTTGGACTTAATGTTGATAATCCAGCACATGGACAAACAGAATTAACTACATCTACATAATCTGTTTTTCCGTTACCTTCATCAATTACATGATAAGGTACTTCATGATTATAATAATTTAATAATTGTGAATCATTTGCTCCAAATCCACTATACGATAAAATATATTCGGGTCTTTTACCAAAAACCTTTTCCATTGCAATTGTTTCTCCACCAATAAGTGGAATAATACTCGCATACTTATACGAAGAACTCATCTAATACTCCTTCACTCTTTCTACTATTTAAACACTTTTTCCATTGTACTGTAATATTAAGTTTTGTCTGACCTTTCCATACGCCAGATGGAACTACTTTTTCTCTTAAATTAATTATACCTGGCCATAAATTAGCTAGGTCTTTTTGTGATTTATTATGATTATTAACATCTCTATAAACTTCACAACCGCCAGAAGCACTTGTTTCTGATGTACATAAACAATATTTTGAAAAGACTCTATTCTCATAACCTCTACTTAATAGTTGTAAATTGACATCAATATCTTCACTAACTAATGTTCTTGTCCACTCTATATCTTTTGGTAAATTAGGGCCATCGTAAAAAACAATTTGCATTATTCTTTCATTTGATCTAATTGGATATCTATTAGGTTCTGATGTAGGTTTCATATTAGAAGCTAACATACCTAAGTGTATTATACCATTATCCATAAATTCATTTACTTCTTTAAACAAAGTATCAAAGTCCTCTACAGTAAACTCACGACTGACACCATTTTTAAATCCCCAAACTTCTTTGTCTTCAATCATAATTGGCTCTTTATAGTGCCATGAATGTGCATCATCATCAATTACCACATATCTTTCATTTCCAAAAGTTTCTTGTATCCATTGTCTAGTTATTGGTAATCTATTTACTTCTTTTGGAAGACACACAACCTTGTCTCCATAAATTGATTTCATTTCTTCAAACTCATGTGGTTGAACAACGAATGTCACTTTATCTTTATATTTATTGGGTAGAGAATGATATGTTTTTTGGTCATGAACTCTACCTAATGTAGCTATAATTATTCTCATAATTTATTTTGGCAGTTCAGTTTTAGTACGTTCCCATCCAATCTGATAAGGATTATATTGATAAACTTCTACACCAGCTTCTTCCATATATTTAATTGCTGTATAACACCCTTTAGACCATCGTTCATATGCTTCACCAATAAGTGATTTTACTGATGGCATTACTAATCTAGAAATCCCAACTTGAACTAAACCCTTCCAACATTCTTCACAAGTCGGAAGGCCTGATACATAAACAGTTGAACCAACTAATGATACACCATGTTGACATGCATTATAAATCATATTTTTTTCAGCATGAACTATTTTTTTATATTTAATATCTCTGTTTTCATAATCTTCTTTGTTATCAGAAATACCTGCAGGAAATCCATTATAACCCGTAGCTATAACTTTACGGTCTTTTACTGCAATACAACCTACTTTAGTTGATGGGTCTTTTGACCATTGACTAACTTCTAATGCAAGATTTTTAAATCTTAAATCCCATTTATCTTTCATACTTCAAACCATTCGGGTTTTGATGCTGTTAAAAAGTTTTCTTTCATCCATTTTTCGACATGACCGAAATGACGTTCATAAACATGAAACGAACCAACATTCCAATAGATGGGGCCAGGTTCATATCTTGTATAAGTATCAACTTCTAAATCATCAATAAGTTTATCTCTAACATATTTTTGCCATGCAAAGTCATTGTTATATCCAAAGACTGCGTCATTAGACCTCATATAAACACACGTTACAAGTTTGTTATCACGAATAAAATATTGAACATTATTTGTACAGATAAAATCATTCATACCATTTTTCCATGCGTCTAACCATATCATAGGTCTAGTATAAATCATATTAGCTCTACGAGAATCGGGATTCTCACCTAGTTCAATACGAACATTATCATACTGACATACATTATCTGCAGACCAAATAAGATGACCATAATTTGAATTAATAATTCCGTTTTCATCAGAAACATCTTTCCAAATTTGTGGTGTTTCGCCAGGGATATCATTTACATTAAGTGACTTTGATTCATACCATTCTAGTTCTCGTTTAATATAATCTTGATTAGGAGAACGAAATATATAATCCTCGTCAGCAATAAATGTAGCATTAACTATTTCTATAGTTTTTGTACCCGTTTTATCTGTTACAAAATTATTATATTCGTATTGGTTTGCTAGTTTCCATCTAATATCATTTACTTTTACCAACGTCTACCTCCCGACCTCATACCTTGAAAAATTAAATTACGTCGACGTTTAGCTTCTTGTTCTGCTTCTCTTTGAAAGATATCTGTATATCCTCCGTTTTGAATTTTACGAATACGATTTGATCTTACTTCACAAGTTGATGCTTTCATTTTTTCCTTCTTCTTGAATTTAATTTATCTTTACGAACTTCACTAGGTTTTTTATAATAACGACGGTCACGAAAATCTTTTAATATATTTTCTTTATCTAATTTACGTTTAAGACGGCGTAATGCTTTATCTGCATTTTCACCTCTTTTAACTTTTACTTCAACCGTCGTTTGTCTCAACTTTTTTAATCTCTCTGTTTAAATAATCTTTTGAACCATCTTGTCCATCAATACCTTGACGACAATACGCAACAATAAAAGACGAATAATTAATTAAGTCTTTTGCTGAATCTTCAAGTGATTCGAAGTTAGGTTCATACTTTGGATTCTCTTCCATACCTTCAACTACTGAATACATACGAAGAACTTTAGCCCATACAATATCAAGAATAGTTGCAACACCTCTCGGATAATACATTGTCTGTCTGACACGACTATCGGGATTGTTATAATCTTGTGACTTCTTTATCTGAAGTTCAGCACATTCTTGCAATACTTTGATGGACTCCTTTTGTGAATTTTTGTTATCTACCATAATATATATACTACCTTATTTTTCAATGTTTGTAAACTAAAAAGTGTGTGTAATTCCAAGTTTTTTATAAACATATTGAACACACTTTGCTTGAGCAACACAATCTTCTACTGCATTATGTGCAGAAAAATTAATTTTTTCTTTTATATTTTCGGGAATCAAACTAGTAACAGTTCTAGAATCTCTTTGATGCCAAAATTCCCATGGATGTTTCTTTTCATATTGAATAAATAAACTTGCTAAAATTGGAAAATCAAAAGATGGCCCTTGACACCAAACGCGACTTGTATTCATTGACCATTCTAAAAGAACATCTAAAGCTTTATCTACATCAATTCTATCATGTTCACTAAATGCTGTTTCTCTAACTTTTTTATCTTGTCTTCCCCACCAAGCTAATGTATCTTCACAAGTAATTCTACCTTTTTCTATTTGTGAGTTAACATCTAATTTAAGATGAAGTTTATCTACTATTTCATCTGTAAATGGGTCAAATTTTACAGCACCTAAAGTTAAGACAACAGCATCTGAATCTACTGCTAATGTCTCTAAATCAATCATAGCGTTTTTAATTTTCATAATATAATAGTATCAAAATTTACATAGAATGTAAACTATTAAATTCATTTATTTTTTCTGCAATAACTTGTTTACCTCTATCGCCTGTCCAATGAATTATTTTTTTATTTGGAATATCTTTACCTTTATCTAAAGCTATTCTTAGCCAATTATATTCTTCAGGAATTGGACTAATTCGTGGATGAGCATTTTCTCTGTTTATAACATCCCATAATATTTCTTGGTCTCCACGGTTACTTGTAACACCTCTATCACATTCAATGGCCCATTTCTTTAGTATCTCAGGCTGACTCTTTGTTCCAAAAACTCCCGTTTGATATTTACATCCCCATGAGTGATAATAGTCAGGACAAGTAGATATTTTTCCTTCATGTAAAAAATTAAATAATGCATCAATATTATCTAATATTTCACAATCAATATCAATCCATACTTTACTTTCATACTTTGATGCTAATAAAGTTATAGGTTTATAAAACCATGTATTACCTTTATATCTAGGAGGTGGCGGAGGTAAGTCAATCCATTCTTTAACTACTTCTTGTTTTCTTGCCCAATGTTTCCATTTGCTGTCCATACCAAAATCAGCTATAGCTATATGAACGTCACTACTTGTGTTTTTACTAACATTATGTATCCACCATGGTAAGTAATGTTGATACTTTTTATCAGTTCCCGTTATTATAACTTTGTGAAAGGACTTTGTTTGCTTTTCCATGTTTTATCTCTCTCAATGTAAATTGACAATTAGCCATTCTAATTAGTATTTTTTCTAGTTGTTCTTTATCAACTGTTTGTAAATTATTTATAGAACTAAAATCACTCGTTCCTAAAGTAGAACATACATTTCTATCATCACATATAATAGGCACTCCAAGACATAATGCATCAATAGTAGATAAACTCATATTAGTTACAAGGCAATACGCATCTTTTAAATCATCTTTTATATCTGTATTCCACCACTCATTATTAGGTCTTGGTTTATTTCTAAAACGTATTTCTCTATCTGTATATTTTCTTATTTCATTTATAGCTATATTAATCCATTGGTCTTGACTCATATTGTATAGATGTTTACATACAGTTGTAGAAGAAGGTGCTAATAAAATATATCCGTCTTCATTTATAGGTTTTTCAATAAAGTTTTTAAATAATTTTGTATGACCTATTTCTTTTTCAGTAAGCTCATCAAATCTTGTTCTATCATTTATTATATGAGCTAAATCATTATGTAGACCATATTTAGAAAATCTAAAATATGTTTTATCACGGTCTAATATTTTAGGAATTGGATATCTTTTAATATCTTCTGTGATATATCCTATATCAACTATCCACCATTCTTGGTCTTTTGATTGAGCTCTTTCAATTGCTTGTGGAATGTCTGCTCCTAAACCCCAAAAAAATCTAATTGCATTTTGTTTCAGCCATCTTTTAGGATGTCCTTTTTCTATCACATCATATACTTTGTGTGATAAACAATGTGGCCAATTTATTTTATGAAATCTATACATTATAATGCTTTATCAAATGGACTCGGTGTTGGTATTAATGATTCGTGTGAAAATAAATATTCAGAAGAAGAGCGTAAAACCATTTTATAATTTAATTCAGTAAATACATCAAATATTTCATGTCTCTTTTTATCTGTTTTAGCTAATATTCTATCTTTTATTTCACAATGAACAAATGGTTTACATCTTTTGATTGTATCAAATGCACCTCGAACAACTTCAGCTTCATATCCTTCTGCATCTATTTTAATATAATCAATGTCTTTAAAATTTAAATCATCTAATGGAATTATTCTAATTAAAAATTTTCTAAACTCATTCAATGTACCGTTAATTAAATCAGTTGCAATATGAGGTCTTTCATCAATAAAAGTATCACCTGATGATAAAGGGTCATACTTAATTTGAACTTTTGCAGATTTATTACCAAGACCTCTTTCATACATTGTCCAATTACCTTCAGGTATATTTCTATAAAAACATTCTCTGACAAAAGGTATTGGTTCAAATACATAAACGTGTTTAAAATGATTCATTAAATCTTTTGTCCAAAATCCAACATGACCTCCGACATCAACACAATTTTTTAAATCATCTCCAAGCACTTTATGAATATGTTCTAAAATTTCTTGTCTTTGCTCGTGTTGATATCCATCATCTGTAATATATAAATCAAACGATGTATCTTCTGTTGGTAATACCCATCCTTTTACTTTTTTCATACTAAGTGTTTCTTTGCTCATACATATTTCTCCGTTTGTATTATATCAACCATATCGTAACAGAAATCACTTGCAAGTTCAGCTGGTGTAAATTGACAAGTTGATAAGTAAAATAAAAGTTCTTGTACTTGTTTATTTGTTGGTGTAAAAGGATTATTTATGTTTTCGTATGACCTTTCACATAATGATATTCCAGCATTTTCTCCAAGAGTGCATACACAAGGTATACCACACATAACTGACTCAACAGCTGCAATACTATTGTATGTTACTGTGCACCAATAGTGTCCTTCGTGAAGTTGATCCATAAAACTATATTGAACTCTATCACGACGGGGTGCTTTGTATCTAACATCTATCTGTGGAGTTTTACCTTTCCAATTTTCTAAAATATCTATTTTTGTTTTTTCTATCCAACTATCTACATCAATGTTATAGTGACCACAAACTTTATCAGATGGTGGTACAATAAGAACTCGATTACCTCTTTTTGCTTGATCAATAGTATAATGTTTCATAGATTGACCTGTATGAAGTTTAAATCGTCGCACTAAATTATCATATGAAACACCACGAGTACAATTAGATTGTATTTCTGTATAACGGTTAATTCTACTTTTTATTTGATGTGGAGATAGTGGAGTTAGATTCTGTAATCCGTTATATACCATTCTATGATATGCTTTATGAATACTATTTCTTCTACCCGGCCCTGCAGCAAGTTTCTTTTTAGCTGGTGCCATTAAATAACCTGTATCAATATAATAATAATTAGAATTAGTTCTATTAAATTCGTGTATGATTTTTCCTCTAGCTAAACCACGAACCATGAAAGTGATATCTTGATTACCATAATCAATTGCATTTTTACCCACAATACTAATATGTTTTTTATTGCCAAGATAGTCTCTAGCAACATCTGTCATAAATATTTCAGTTTTCTTTGGTGGTCTTCCTTTTACTAAATCTTCATTTAGCATACCAACTACTATTATAATTTTTTCCATTCTGATAAAAGTCTTCCTCTAATTCTATTCCAATACAATCCTTTTCGAAGTTCATTTTTATTAAAATGACAACGAGAATAATAATCAAAAAATCTTTCTCTTTGACTGTGCATATTTAAATTTGGATTTTCTATTTCAGATAAATCACCATGATTCATTGAGTATAGGTAACTCCAATTTCCTAAAACATATAATGGTTTTCCTTCAACTATTGCAGATACTCCTGCTGTACTTGTATAAACAATAACACTGTGTGCCTTTTTAGTTTGTTCAATGATATTAGGATAATTACCAATATCAGACGGAGACTCAATTTTTACATTACTATTCTCTCTTGCAAATTTTTGTAGTTTATAAAAATCATCGGAGTACGATGCATAGGATGTAGAAGAATGTTGCCTTATTATAATAGGCCTAGCTGTGTATTTTCTTAATTCATTTGTTGTTTCTATAGCCCACTCACAAGCATTTTTTCCTTTTGCAGAATAACCACCTGAACCTCGATTACAACAAATATAAATAAACTCACCTTGATTGCTATAATTATAATCTTTTAAAACAATATTTTTTTGTGACTTTATTTTGTCCCATCTAGATGCGTTACCTTTCAAAAAATACTCTGCTTTATCAGGCCATATAGAACCATATGCAATTCTTACACGAGGTAAAACATTAGGATTATCATACATTTTTAATGGGTCAGCATCAAAATAAAATATACCACCATATTTTTGTTTACTATAATGTTTACCTAAAGACTGTCTTAATTTACTTCTACGATTTGTAGCTTCTCCAAATAACGGCCCAAATGAAAAACAAAAGTCAGAATTAGGATATATAGGACTAGTGCCTTTAACTTCTATATAATCAAACGCTTCATCATTTTTAATTGGCAAACCAAAAGACTCCATGAACTCTACTTTCATTCTTTGCCCTGGAGTATTTCCTGTGCCTACTGTACCGTAATACATACCAAAACTTGGTCTTTTCTGCAAAGTATTATAACCTGTAACTTCTTTTGACATACTACCTAGGAGTTTCTTCTACTACGCTAACTACTTGACCATCTTCATTTTTCTTCAATCCAGTTGCAGAAGTTTCTGCTGCATATTCCCACCATTCCCTAGAGTAATCACATTGAGAATAATCTGAGAACCATGGGCCACCTTCAGTATAATGAATATTCTTTACATCTTCTTTTGGTTCATATTCATCAGCTAACCAATTCCATTCAAGAGGTAGACTACCGATTAGTTCTTCTGACTCTAACCATTTATATTGGTGTAGTTCTAATCCACTTGCTTTATTTACATAGTCAGGTGTTAGTGTTGTACACTTCTTACAGTTCATCAACATAAATGAAGACCAATTCTTTTTAGGATAAACAGTTTGCACTTGTCCTAAAAATTTTGTTTGACTCTTTGGAATGTAATCGTGTTTACATACTTGTACTGCGTACTTATCATCACGAAGTCTCCATAGTTCTGCAATATCTGCTTTCATTAACATATCACAATCCATAAACAATGCCCATCCTTGGTAGTTCATTAAATGTGGTATAATAAATCTACTAAAAGAAAACTCTGTAGATGAAAGATTATTTCTTTCTCTAACAAATGTATCTTTTATATTATCGAGATATATTGGTGTAATAGCAATTGGTTGACTACTATTTTTTAATATACTATAAGAAAGTACATTAAAGGCCATTTTTTCTTTTGTATCATATCCAACAAATACATTAATCATGTTACTTATCCTTATTTAATTCATTCACAGCTTTTCTATTCTCTATAGAAAATCCTTTTTTCTTTGGTTTACGACCTTTTACATGATCATAAACTTTACCTAAAACAGACCGTGCTTGTACATGGCCTGTTCTTCCATCTCCAATATCGTTTGTTAAAACTCCTTTAGATTCAAACTTTTCTCTTACATAATCCCAAACATAACTATCATGTTGTTCGGGTATTTTATAAATTGAATCTTCGTCATACATTTTTTTCATTTGGTCTGCATAATTTTTTGTATGACTATGATTTAAATCAAAAAATAAAAATCCTGCTTCTGAATGGTATGTTGACCCTCTTCCTAAATATGACATCATACATCCTGGCTTTGATATATGTTCTTTAATAAATTCACTACCAATTTTTTTGAAGAACCAACTATCGGCATCGATGCAAATAACTGCATCATAATTTTCAGATTTGTTTAAAATAAAATCAGTATATGCATATACTTTATAACAGAATCGAACTCCGTCGTGTCTAAATCCTTTTACTTGTCTCCACATTTTTTCAAATTGTTTTGGAGGAACATGAGGCTTATCTTTATTTCTTTCTACAAAAGATTCACAATCAGGAATCTCTTTAAATGTATTGTATTCAAAAAGTCTTTCTTTTGTTCTTGTAAATATGCTATTGTAATGTATTTGGTCTTCACTATAAACGTGTAAGTCCCATGGCCAATGGTCAAAATAAGTCTGTATAAATTTGTGTGCGTATTCTTTATATAATCTATTATTGAAAGTAGTAACTACTGCTATCTTCATTTAGGAATCTCCGTGTGAGGTATGTGAGTATACTTTTTGACTCTCTCACGTTGGAGTGGAGTTGTAATAATATATCCCATAATACAATCATAATTATTTTCTATTCCGTATTGTACTCGTTTATTTCCAACGTGTACATACCATCCTTTTATCAAGTCATTGTTTTCAGATAGATGATGTGGGTTTTTATATTCACCTTTTTCATTCTTTAACAATACTCTTTTTCTTACCCAAGAGTGGTCACTTCTTGAAGCTGCTATTGGAAAAACCATTCCAGCATTATCAAAACTTTCTTTATAACCAAACTCCTTAGACCTATTTATAATCCAATTACAAGAAGGTATGATTCTTAAATCATTTATTTTCCAAGTTGCTTTTGGTAAATCATTTAATTCTTTTGGCCAATGCTTTGGTTCTAAAACTTTAATTAATACCACCTTGCTACATAAGGAACTCTCATAACTTTTTGTAATTTATGAGCTCGTTGAAAACTTGGCATCATTGCACAATCAATATGAGTATATCCTAATTCTTCAGCCACTCTTACTCTTTGTGAACCACCCCATGCAACATAGTGTTCTATATGACCTAGTTTTTCTTTTTTAGTTTCTTTTACATCAAAAGGTAAATCACAAAGTTTTGCACCCCATATTTTTTTCTGTTCGTTAATTTGTTTTCTAGTTGCTGTTACTACCATAAGAGGAAAATGTAAACCATTAGCTTTTATATCTACAGTTAGTTCTTTATAGAAAGGTTTACCTCGGTGTTTAACAGCTTTTGGAACTGAAGGCCATATTTCATTTACAGGAAGTATTTCAATTTTATACTTCTTTTGATTCATTACAATATAACCTTGTTTATGATATTTAGATTTTAATATTTTCATTTCACTTTGCCACATATTCATAATTCACTCGATAAAACATAATCTATTGCTCTTTGTGCTTCTTTTTCAATTGGTCTATTTTTATACCATCCGCCTGTTTCTAAATCTATTTGTCTACATAAGATTGAAATCTCTGTAGCTGTTATAGGATATTTATACTTAATTGCAGACCCTGCAATTGAAATCATTATCTGATACATCTTGTGATACCAGCCTGTTTCTGAAATACCTCTATATTCTTCTACTAATCTTTTATGAACAAACTTACAATCATGGTAAGAAGTCCAAACATAATCAGTATTATTTAAATTATCTTTACGATGTTGTAGAATAGCTTTTTGCATTTCTAATGGAAGCTTAGATAAAAATCCTCCACTGTTATCTACATACTCATGTTTATTCATAAGTTCTTTTGCATTTAAAGTCTTACCTTTATTAGTAAAACAAAAGTTATAAGCATTTGGATATTGAGCAGGGATATAATACATACGAGATAAATCTTTTGTTTGGGGGTCACCAATAGAGTTGAACTCTTTGTTTAAAGCATACCAAAAATGTTTTATCTTTTTGTTATCTATATCTTCGTCTAACTTAAATACAATTCTAAACTTTGGTTTTTCTTTTGTAGATGATGCAGTTGAATAACATACATACTCATAATCACAAAACTGTTTTACTGCTTCTTCAAAGGTAGTATTATAATCATCAATATCTAGTGCACACCAACCTGCCCATTTAATTACATTAGCATTTGCTCGAGTTGTGCCTTCTTCATAAACAGCAGGAGTTATAAGTGGACTTGGTTTAAGATTACTTTTTTCACCTTTTCTTGGTTTATATCCTGGCTTCTTAGCCATATTACATAATGCATTACTAAACTTTTCCCAATCATCGAATGAGAATCGTCTATGTGTTTTATTATCATATATACTAGGAAATGCAGTAAACTCTACCATTTCAAGTCTTTCCGTTTGTCATCATCATCTTCTTCAAATGTTTCTATTGATATTAATATCATTACGGGGATTACTATAATGAATAGTATTCCCATGAATAAATTTATCGTGCTTGTGTCCATATTATTAAAAAAACTATTACTGAACTTAATAAAAAAGTATTAAGCCAAGATAAGAATAATATTGTACTTACTTGTGCTTTGTCATGTTGTCCTATAAAAGGTGTGCTCATTATATTCCCTCAAACTTTCCGTGGTTATCTTCATGACATGGAGGCTCCCAATCATCAGGTTTAATTAAATCAGGTAAACCATAAGGATTAGGTCTTTCTTTTTTTATACCAACTTCTTTTGCCATATTTGCATCAAAAACTTCTTTCCAAGCTTTATCAGCATCTACACCAAATAAATCTAAAGTACCAATAGCAAATACACATATATCAATTAGTGCATCTACTACTTCCTCGGGGTCACAATCTAATTGTGGTAACAAAGTTTTAGCTGCACCTTTTAATTCGTCTACTTCTTCTTGTATACATGCAATTCTAAAATGAAGAAACTTCTTAAGTGTTTCTTTATCCATTTCTTTTATACTTTTATCTACATTAAACTGATGATGCATCATGGCCATATGAGTTGCCCATGATATACCTCTACCTTTTCTTTCAGCATTAGGATTGTCATAATATTCTTGTAATCTTTTTTCTTCTTCTTTATCTGTACTATATAACATTATTCAAAAAACTCCTCTAGTGTGGTTTTATTTTGTTGTTTATTATACACGAATTCTCTTGATAAGTCAAAGGGAATTTGTGTTGTTTTAGTATATTTTTCTCCACCTGGCTTTTTAATTTGCCAAAGTAAATCTTTATCTTTCGGATAGTTTAAAGTCCATTCCGTTGTAGACTTCTTTAGATACCTTCTCCACTTTTTACTCATTGGATATATGTATTTAAATTGTTTTCCTTTTACTCTACTTATCTTCATTTCTTTTAGTTGTTCGGGTGTTGGACGCGGCCCCATCTTTAATCCTTCTTTCTTTGGCATCCGACCTTGCATTGTTCTAGGGTGTACTCGTTCTCCCCATTCAGTTACATAAGTATCAGTTAAATTATAACCACCATATAAAAAATTAGATGCTTGATAGACATAGCCAGGTTTACCAACCATACCATCAGCCCAAGTAAATAAATATTTTATATCTGTGTTTTCTTTCAACCACTTTATAGCTAACTTTAACATTTGTGATTCAGAGTTTCTTGGCATGGAATCACACATTGCCATCTTACCTATCTCAAAGTAATCTTTAGTATCAAGTTCGGGAAACATTTTTTGTATTGTATGTTTCGGTCTTGTTCCCCAACCAAATGTTAAACCACCAACTAGTTCATCATCTACATAACAGCCAAGATAATGTTTAGTTAATCTTGGCATGATTGGTGAATAGTGTCTTTTACTAATATAATCAACTACTTCATTTTTATTCGAAAGTCTTAATATCATTACGATGTCTTTTATCTATTTCTTTCTGACGTTTATCTTCATGCACTCTAGTCTTCGAACCCATAAGTCCTTTAGAGTTTTTTCTTACATAAGACCAATCAATAGAATCATAATTATCTTTATACTTCTTATCGTTATAGCCTTTCTTTGGTGTCATTCCTTTACCCATTATTTTTTCTTCTTTTTAAATATATCGTGTAACCAAGGGAACAAAGGTTCTCCATAATCTTCTTTTATTTCCATACCATTATAAACTTTTGTAGGGTCATTAGAAAAGTTTCTTTTATTCCAAGCACCCGATTCCACATTGATAGTTTTATTATGATGTTTTACAGCATCTTCTTCACTTATATCAACTTCTATTCGTTCACCTTTCATTCCATTAAAGATTGTTTTTTTCTTACCCATCAATATATCTCCTAGTATAATGACCAAAGTAATTAGTAGCAACATTTGTCATAACTGCAAAATATATGCCCCACGACACATCTATAAAAACAGTAAGTATTGATATTATTACCATGATTGTTATTATTTTCTTTTCTCTTTTATATCTCATAACCATCCTAATGTTCTTGTAATTCCAAATACATTAACTAAACAAAAATAAGTCTGTAATGTTAAAGGCCATGTTAACTTACGTCTTTTAAAAGCTATAACACCAGCAACTGAACTAACAAAAAAACAACTAAACACAATTAACATATTTGCGCTGTTAGTCATTATGGAAAGATATAAAGAACTTAATATTGCAAGTATACAACTTATTGCTTCAAATGTTATTGTTACTTTATTATTCATCTTGTTTTCCTATATTTAAAATAAACTATTACCATTGTTATTGCTGATATACACGAAGCAATATAATTAAATAACCACCAAAAATCATATCCTACTCTTAGTATAGTATATCCTATTGCACTTCCATATCCAACAATAGACAATGTAAACAATGATAAACTTACATTCTTAATTGACTTTCTTCTAATGGCTTTTATAATCTGTGGCCAATAACAAACAATAAAACAAAAGTTATATGTAAATCCTAATATGTTTTCTATCATGCAAAGAAGTCCTCTAGATTCGATACAGCTTCTGCTGACCAATCAATTGATTTTAAAATAATATCTAACGGATCAAGAAAGGTTTTCTCGAACTGTAAATCAAAGTCAATATAATCATGAAGTCCAAACTCTTCGGGAAGTTTATCATCAGGAAATGCAATTACATTTTGTTGAATAGGATTATTCTTACGGAGATAAACAAACTTAATCTTATCGCCGTTACGAATATAACGATACTTTTTGTCAAGTCCATTCTTCTTGATGTAATAATTGTAAAGGAGAGAACCGCGACAATGTATCGGAGTACCTTTACGATAGATTAAGTTTGTATCTCTATAAGAACTAATATCAGTTACTCCACGAGGAAAAGATATTTCTTCGGGAGACATATTTCTAAAACCTTTTTTGAAATCACTAATTGCATCTTGTGTTTTTGATTCGTCACCTTGAACAATAATCTTAAACATTTGTTTCATGGCTTCACGACATATACCAGGCGTTGATGACTTAACAGCTTCAATACCCATAACTTTTAGTTTAGGTTCTGCATAACGAACACCTTCGTTGTCGTAAACATTAAGTATGTATCTTTTCTTGGCTGTCCATATACCACGGTCGGCAATAACTTCACGACCCATTACCATACGATTAGTATAAGCATTTGTATCTTTAGCAAATTGTTTATATGCACTTTCTAAAACAGGTTCTAAAGCTCGTTGAGCAAAAGCATCGAGATAATCAACATTGATATCTGTAGTATGATTTGGATGATACTTTTCAATAAAGTCACCTACACCAACATAAAGAGAATCTGTATCCATAGCAATCACTCGGTCTTTATTATCTTCCATAACTTTCTGTAAGTATTTATTCACAGCAATCTCACCATGTTTAATAACTGTCTGACCTGTAGTAGTCACACCTTCAGCAATCGAAAGGTCAAAGTATCTAAAGTAACGATTACCCATTGCACCATACAATGAGTTAAGTAAAATCTTTGTAGACATCTGTTTGTTTTCTAGAATACTTGCTTTACGAATTAGCGAATCAGACTTACCATCTTTCTCGATTTGTTGTTTAACTTTTAACATCTCTTTCTTTGTAACAACACGAGTCTCATATAAACTCTCTACGATTTCGGGAATGATACCTTTTTTATCTGTACGGAAAGTTGCACCGTTAGATGTTGTTGCACCTACTCCGTCATCATGAGTAATCAATGTTTCGGGAGACATATTATATTGAATAATAATATTAGGATAAAGAGAGTTTAAGTCAAAAGACATTACCCAATCATGCATACCGACTTGTGGTTCTTTTACATAACCACCAACAAAAGCTGACTTTTTATGACTTTTTGGTTGAGGAACTGCAATCTTCTTTTTCATAAGTTCACGGAAAATAATACAATCCCAAATAGCTGTAGTACCTAAAGTATCATTGTAATTAACACCAGCCATGTAAGCCATAGTCATAACTAAATCAATTAGTCCAAGTTTTTTATCCATACGAGAAACAAGTTCTACGTCTTTAATATTGTAATCAATATATCTTTGAAAGTCATTATCATATAATTGCATTAAGTTACCGACATCAGAATAATCAAGTTTCTTTTCACCAAGCACTACACTTGAAATATGATTTAATGAATACGATTCTTGATTACCATAAGTATAAGCAAACTTTTTAAATAAATCCATGTAGTCAAGCGAAGATATACCCACGATTTCAAATGTCAATTGTTCTCGTCCCATAATTTTAATATTACGTTGGTCGATTTGTCCCCAAGGTGAAAGATGGCGAGTTTCCTCTTCACCTAATATACGAGCCATACGATTAACAATATATGGAATATCAAAAAATCTAGAGTTCCAGCCTGTAATAATATCAGGCAGGTTATGTGGTTCTTTCCACCATTCTAGAAAAGCAGACAACATAGTCTTCTCATTATAAAATTGGAAGTACTCAATTTCTAAATCGAGTTCGGATTTTTTAGGTTCGTAGTCTTTCATACCAAATACAATGTACTTATCAGAACGACTAGATTTTAAAGTAATAGCAAGTATCTCTTCTATAGCTTCTTCGGGTCGGGGAAATCCATCACTAAAAGCAGTCTCGATGTCAACGGTTGTAACATTAATTAAACTAGTATCAGCAGGAATTGTATTAGGAAAAATAGATTGTATACATCCATGAATATGTCTAGTGTTTCCAAATATTTTATAATTATCCATGTCACCATATTGGGTAACAAAATCTTTACATTCTCGCATAGAAGAAAGAGGTACGGGCTTTACTGGCGTACCGTCCAGCCCATGCCAGTCTGTTTTATCATTGGTAGCGACATACATGGTCGGCTGATATTTAATTTTTCTAAAATCAGGTTTACCTTCAGTATCATATCCGCGATATAAAATTTTATTTCCATATCGACTTACATTAGTATAGAAGTTTACAAAATTATTCATACAAATATAGTATCACAGATTGTTCATTATGTAAAGAAAAAAAAGAGGTCTCTGTGGTAGCAGACCTCGTAAAAAATGGGCTGTTGGATTTAGGATTACCAACGACTTTCAGAAACAGATTTCCTATTTTCTAATATCCTACTTGTACCCGCTCCTCATTCCTCAACCACTTGGCCGTTGGTTTGATTCACGGTGCCTTGCCTCATCTGTCAAGAAGCTGCTCAGCCAAACCCGATAAGAATCCGTCGATTCTTACCTCAAATTGATTCTTTATTTATACATTTCTCGTTTTAAAGAATACATATATTATACTAAAAATTAACCTTTAAGTAAAGTACTTTTTTTAGTTTTTTTACCATTTATTTCAATAGTGCGTGGTTTCTTTTCATCAGGTATTACTTTACTGATATAAACCTTTAGTAGGCCGTTCTCAAAAGAAGCCCCATCAACTACCATATATTCTCCAAGAGTCCATCGTTTTTCAAACTTACGATAAGCAATTCCTTTTGAAATATAGTTTTGTTCGTCTTCACCTTTATCACCTTTGATAGATAAAACATTATCTTCAAGTTGAATAGAGATGTCATCATCAGTATAGCCAGCAAGTGCTAGTTCAATAGTGTATGATTCTTCTTCTTTGTTATGAACCACATTGTGCACAGGAAAGTTTGTGTCGTGGTATTGTGTATGTTGTTCGAATCTATCGAACATCGTATCGAAACCGATAAATCTATTATCGGGTTGTAGCACATTCATTATATTATTAATGTGCGATGCAGTTAGCATTGTCATTGTTTGCCTCCTTATTAAGCAAGTTATTAGTTAATGAAGACCTCACTCGAGCATCTTCAAATCTATTTATATTAAGAGTAACTTCTTCCTTTAGAATTTCCTATAGAATATTTTGATTCTAGATTCCATTCTCCCTTTTCTCTATGAGAAATAATTTTAATTTGTTTTAAAGGTGCACACTCATCAATTATTGTTTTATCTACTATATCTAATAAACCCCAATCAGATAATAAAGAAGTAATTGTGTTTCTTCTAGCTATATCATTGTAAGTAAGATTAGATGGTTTACCATCTAGTAAAAATAATTCTTTAAAATGTGTAATAAAGTAATGACCTTGTTTGTGGAGAATATGGCAACTTTGAAATAATGTATTACCATCTCTTTGAGATGCAACACCGATTCTAGTTAAGGTTTCTTTTATTTTTAGAAAATCATCAGGTTCATTTAGCGATACTTCTAACATATCACTAGGTGACCATTCTATAATATCATCATTCATACAGATATTTATACAAACTATCTCTTTGAATTACCACCTTTATTGAGTCTTTTCTCTAAATCATCGAGTGTTTTGCTATCAAATAAATCAATACAAGATTTAGCAATACTACGATTATAACCATAACTTTGGCATATAATATCCACTTTTTTATCTTCATCTGCTTTTAACCATTTACTAAATCTTTTTTTCTTTTTTACAGTACTTTTTAAAAAATCGTATTGCATTTTATGATCTAGATGACAATTTATATTCATCTCATTAGCAAGTAAAACTGTATCTTGAAAATAACCTAATCCTCGATTAACAATAAAGGGAACATAATCTTTTTCTGATTGTTCATCAATCATTAGATTTTTCTTTGTCATATTAATAGAATTTAAATAATCAAATGGACTCATAATAGTTCCACACCTTTTCAAAAAAATAATGTATAATAGTCATTAGTATAGAGATAAACAATCCAAACCAAGTTGCATGCCAATCACCAAACCAAAGTCTAGCCATTGATACACAAATTAGAATGGATAGTAATCTCCAAACAACTACTTTACTAGTTGTCGAGAAGTTCAGTAATTTCTCCAACTAATTTAGCTTTTGTTTTACGACGGTCTAGTTCAACACCATAATCTCTTCCAATTAGTTCTAGTTGAATTTTAGTTAGACCACCAAGTTGTTCAAGTATCTCTTCTTTAGAAACATTAATTGGTTTCTTAAAAACAGCACCTTCTAACTGTTTCAAGTATTTTTCAAACATACTCATCTTATTATTTTCCTTATTTGAATTTTAAACTTCCCATAAGTTCAGTCAAACATGCAACGATATTTAATTCTTTATCAGCCACAAACGCTGCCTTGTGTTGATAATCTGCTAAAATAAGCACCATCTGAGGTACGCTCATTGGTTCTAAAAACTCGTTAGCTCCATCATATAACTTTCTAAATATGACACTTGAATCTAAATCAGGATTTTTTGCTACCCATCCTCTGACAGATTTGAAATTCTTTTCTCTAAGGAATCCAACCAACGAATCGATTTGCCCGACAGATGTTCCGACCAAAGCGCTAGCCAACAACTCACCCGAGCTACTATAACGCTGAACTTCGTTAAGGACTCTGCGCCAATCAGGTGCATGTAACATAATGAGCTCTGCAAGAATTCGTTCATCGTATTTTACTTCTTTCTCTTTTAATATTTTTGAAAGTCTTTTATGAAATTGTGCTGCTAATCCAGCTAGATGTTTCTTTGTAGTATTAAACTCAATCACCGCACAACGCGATTGAAGTGGTTCAATAATTTTATTTCGGAAGTTGCAAGTAAAGATGAATCTACAATTCTTACTGAACTCTTCAATAAAAGCACGAAGTGCGGGTTGAGTTGATTGGGGGTTTAGATAGTCAGCCTCATCAAGTATCACTACTTTATAAGAATCTGACCCATCTAAAGAAATTGAAGAAGCAAATTGACGTATGCGATTTCGTAGTACGTCAATACCACTATCTTCTGAAGAGTTAATTAATATATAATCTAGATTAAGTTCATTACATAATGCTTTAGCTACTGTAGTTTTTCCAAGACCTGATGAGCCTGATAATAACATATTATGCATTTCACCCGTATCTACAATTTTTTGAAATGTAGACTTTAACTCATCGGGTAATATACACTCATCTATAGTCTTTGGACGATACTCTTCGCACCAAAGGAATTCACTTTTACTCATAATTAATCTTCTTTTATGATATCATCAACATCAACTTCAACTGTTTCAATATCTTCAACAGTTTCTTCTTCAACGGGCGGCTCTGGAGGTTGTACAGTTTCTTCTTCAGTACTAACTTCGGGAGTTTCTGTATTAGCATCAACAAATGCTGCTAACTTATCACGAACTGAACCAACTGATTGCATTTCATTACCTTGAAATGAACCACGACGAGCACACTCATCAATTATTTGAAGTGCATTAGTAATATCTTGAACTGATATATCAGCCATAGGTATACCTCTTTCTATTTACTAAAATTTTTAACACACGAATGTGTACCATGTGGAACAAAATATTTTTTGTTTTCATTGTATGACTCTGCTGATAATACTTCTATCTCACCGCCAGTCTTATGTGGATAGACCATTCTACCCATAACCTTTGGTGTATTGATACGTTGAGCACACTTTAAACAAGTTTTTAAACCTAGTTCGACTCTACCGTCTTCAACTAGGTTACCACACTTACACATATAATATCTATCAACCTGCATAACTAGATGTTTTTTCTAAAGCTATAAAGTAAGTAATCTCGTTACCTTTCCATTTAGAAATTAGTTTAGATGATAAACTAACTTTATAATCATCAGATACAACTTTCAAATTATTTATTAAGAAATCAAAATTAAATGTTGAATCATTTACGATATCTTTTTTAAACCAAAATGCATTCTTACTAGAACCTGTGCCATCAGTAACTTTTATAATCATCTGATTTCCATCTCCAATAAACTGCAATGTGTTATGACCTAATGTAGCAGAAGCTTTACGGATATCATTTAGTTCATCACTAGTTAATGTAAACTCAATATCAGCTTCAGGCATCTGAATATCTTTAGTAGGTTTAGTTAAAATATTAGGGTCAGCATACACATACTTAAGATTATATCCTTTACCGTTAGTAACTGTAAGCTCACCATTACCAAATTGAACATCACCATCTTCAATTAAAGAAAGAGTTGAAATTAGTTCGTTTAAATCATAAACACTAAATTCACTCGTAATATCTTCAACTTCTGTTTCAGCAAGGATGTTCTTCGCCTCACTGATAGTTTTTAATTTACCCGAACCACCATATACGATGTTAGGATTTATTGTTGCAAAGTTTTTAAACTTTGATATTGTATCTTTACTTAATGCCATAATATAATCTTCCTTTTAATATGTGTACTATTATACCAAATTTATGTATTGTTGTAAACAAATAGTTTTTAAAAAATGCCCCGTCTCTGATAGAGACGAGGACTTTGGGTTATTAAGGGAAACCTTTAAAATCCTTTATGTCTTTCAGGCCTTGCCCCGTGACTCATTTCTCTCCTACCGACATCAAGCTCAGCTTTCGAAATAGGATACAAGAGTCTCACATTATTATTTCATATTATTATTCCTTATGCATAATCATTTGATTCTACTACATCTGATGATGTATAATCATTTAAATCATTTTCAACTGAATCTTCATCAGTCAACTCACCAGCATCAATCTTTGTATAAAGGTCAGTGAATGCTGTAATCGTATCTTCATCGAATCGATTGATACACATCTCAACAGACTTGACTCTATCATTGAAGATTGAAAAAGTCTTGATTACATGACACAATCTTCTAGTCGAAACAACTTCATCAACACCATCAGCTTCAAAAGTCTTTCTGATGATTGAAGCCCATGTAATTAACTTCTCAAGGAAGTCCTCATCCATGGCATCGAACTTGGTCATGTGATTCTTTACAATCTTTTTCTCGATTGCTTTTGAAGGCCAAGGTTGATTGACTGCTGACACGAATCTTTCTAAGAAAGCTTCATCGATGATTGTGGCTGCCGAGAACCTACCGTCATCTGAACCTCTACCTTTAGTATTGGCTGTTGCAATCACGTTGAATCCCTCAGCAGGAACAACAGTCTCGCCTGTCTTTTTAATCAAGACTGGCTTGCCTTCTAAAACACCTTGAAGACACATAATCTTGTTAGTGCCTCTGTCAATCTCGTCAATCAAAAGAAGAGCACCTTCTTCCATTGCTTTGATGACTGGCCCTTTACAGAACACTGTCTCACCATTGATTAATCTGAAACCACCTATCAAATCATCCTCATCAGTTTCAGGCGTAATCTGAACTCTTAAGAATGGAACTTTAGCTTTGGCAGCTGATTGTTCGACCATCATTGTTTTTCCATTACCCGAAGGGCCGGAAATATAAATCGGATAAAACATCCTAGACTTCATAATAGCCTCGATGTCTTTTGACGAACCCCACCTAACATATTCTTTTTCTACTTTAGGAATGAATACCTCAGCGGACTTAATGGAAGTAACACCCGTAGCTAGATTCATAGCTGGTTCGGGAGTCTTCTCGACTTCTAACTCATACAATGGAGAACCTGGCTTGTTTTGAACTAACATCCTTGGAACAATATACCAAACTTTGTGTTCATCAACACCAACTTCTTTAGCTAGATTTGCAACATCAGACTTACGATATTGAACACCTGGCTTTAACACAGACTTGACTTTCTCAGCCTCGTCAAAATATTTTCTCAATTTAACACTCATAATAACCTTTCTTTTTTCCCTTTTACCTATATATTATACTCAATCTTGGTTGATTTGTAAACATAAATCGACTTATGTAAACCCTTGGTAATCAACACTTTATAAAATTTAATCATACTTTTTTTCATACTTTTGTAAGTGACTCGCTACCAACAACTTATGCAACCATTTCCATGAATTTGTTAACAAATACTCTATCTGTTTTTCTAGATGTTTGATTGTTTATAAACGCTCTTGATAACTGAGCATCCGTCATATCTTCAGTATCTACATCACTAAAATTATTTTCTTCTGATAAATCGGTTCTCTTATTACTATTCATGATAAAGACTTTATCCATACCACCAATATAATTTGTTTCTTCATGAGGAAATACTTGACCTTTTTCTCGAACAACAATTTTATCGTTTCTATATTGTTTAAGTTCTTCTTTACTCATGTAGTAGTAACCAGCATAATGTATTTCATTCTTATTGCCAGTTAAGAAGAAGTGACTCACAGTCGAGCCAGTCACATCTCGAAGATGATTAATAAGGTCAGTGAAACCACCGTCTCTACCTTTAGATTGGACTACTGCCATTTTACCAGCAATCTTACCAATTCCTTTACCATATCGACCATAGAAACATTGACCATGAAAATCAATACCTTGGCCGGAACCGTCTGTTAAAAACATTGTAGACATTTTTTGTATTCTATGTTTTTCTTTAAATTCTTTAATTAAGTGAGTCATTATAATTGTTGTTTCTGAAAGAGGAGTACCACTCATATCTTCGACTCTTGAGGGTTCTTGACCATAATAACTGTCGAAACATTCTGCTGCTAGGAACGTGTGGTACAATGCTTGTTTCCACTCATTCTTTTTCATATCAGATGAAAGTAATTCAATTATTTTTACATCAGATAAATTAGCTGCACCGTCTATTTCGGGAAGACCATTTTCTTCAAGAACATTTTTTCCATAACCTCTGTTATTAGTAAATCCATAAACCTTGAAAGGAATACCAACTGCTTTACAGAACATAGTTAAGTTGATTGCTTGTTTGTAAATTGTTCCAATATCGTTACTCATAGATGCTGACATATCAACAATGAAAAACATTCCGTGAGACTTAGCATCTGCAAGTGTTGTAATCGAACTGAAAATATCTTCACTGTATTTGTAAGCGTGAAGTTTGTTAACATCTAGTACACCCGACTTTGCCGTAGTAGCTCGAGAGTATTGGTAAGCTGACTTTTTCATTTCGAACTCACTCTTAAGATTGTTGATAAACTTTTTAGAAGTTGAATTAAATTTTATGTATTCTGCTGTATAATCTTTATATGTGTTGTTTACGAACTTCATAAAATTATCATTTTCCATTCTTGAAGTAAGTAGTTCTGAATAAGGAATAATTGTTTTCTTAATATCTTTTAAAGACCAATCAACCATATTGAAAATATTAGAAGTTTTTGCATGATAATCGTCTTTGTCAAGTCTTTCGTCATCAA
>VTLG01009533.1_pt1 | contig 28539 bp, 31 predicted proteins | sample 4694571 | NCBI WGS metagenome assembly VTLG01 (sample SAMN12604809, study PRJNA352737) | marine metagenome | biome: ENVO:00000447; feature: ENVO:00000209|ENVO:00000569|ENVO:01000036; material: ENVO:00002151; isolation source: viral sequences binned using virsorter ...
TTTCCAAGAACCACTTATCATAGACTGAGCAGTTGATGCGAAAGAAGTTATGTCTGAATCTCCTGTTATCGTTACATTAGAAGCAGTAAATGGACCTTGTATCTCTAAACCAGTTTTTAAAGTTTGTCCTACATATTGGTATACTGTCATATATAGGTATTGTGAATCAGTTGGATCTACAGTAGAACTCTTAAACTGAAGAACACCTGTTTTATAATCAAACTGATAATCATTGGTTGAAACTATATCATCTCCATCTAATGAGGATGTATTTGTTGAAGTTGATTTATATACAGCTGCTAAATATCCAGGAGTTGAATCTGCAGTTGTAGAAGTTGCCAATGATGCTACTGCATATTTTGGTGATATAAAACTTGTTTGTTGATTAGAATCAATCAACTGAGCACCTATACCATCATTACTTCCTGTCGGATTTAAGAAAAACCAAACTTCATTATTAGTATTTGATTTTGTTAATTTATGTCTATACCAATATTTAGTTACAGTTTGACCCTCTTTGGTAAATTCTGCCATTCTTTGTGAACTACCACTATGTGGTAAACTTGAAGATGGAATTAGGTGCGCTCTTGTATAAATTTCTTCAGCTCTTAAATCAAGGACATTCGTAAATGACTCTTGAGCTGATGTAAGAGTATTATGAGTATATCGTCTTGACGCTAAGAGTCTACTTGACTTTGAGCCTGAGTCTATTTGTCCCATTACATTCCTTAACTAAAAGTTAATGTGATATCATCTATTGGTGTTGGATCACCCTTATATCTAACTATCACATATAGTTCGTTATCATTACTATCTAAATACATTCCATCTGCATTTCTTATTGGTATTGTATAAGTATTACTTGCTATACTACCACCACTATTCCCATACAAACTAATTGCTGTAGTGAATGGATTTTTAAAATTATCTGCTGACATATCTGCTTCAATCAAGTTACTTGTTATTTTTACTGGATCATATATTCTTGCTACACCCAAAGAACTATTATTACCACTATCTTTACCAGAACTCTCAAATAATAATGCACATGAAATACCATTTGTGGTTGCGTTCCAAGCTATCAATGTATTATTATTAAGATTTACCGTCATACTTGAATATGTAGTACCATCGGTTTGGAATCTCCGTATGTAATATTTGTATGTTCCTGTTCCATAATTTTCTGGATACCAATATCTATAATCTCCACCTGGGTCTACCAAATATCCAGGTTTCACTTGTAAGTCATAATTACCTAATAGTGGGGATGACCTACTCACATTATAAGTCGTAGTAAAAGCAGTTCCATCAAACTCCTGAACATTATCTGCCAATGCTATTCTAAAATCTTCACCTGTAAATGTTTCAGTTGTTCCTTGTAATGCACCACCATCATATCCTTGTGCTCTCTGATAAACTCCTAAAGAACCACTTGTGGCTGGTTGACTAAAAGTACTTGCAGAATGATAATTAAATGTTATTGTTTGTAGTGTAGAACGACTTGCTGCTCTATTTCTTCCTCTCACTCCAACTGTATAAGTAGAATCACTTACCCCAGTTTGACTTATATTTTCTCCTGTAGTTCCACTCAGAGTATAGGTTGCATTAAATCTTACAACATCCGTCCTAGTTGGGACTACGCTTGTTGCTCTAACCGAACCACTATCTGAAGAATATACTGCATTTGCTGTTGATACTGTTCCACCATTTGTAGAAACATCATCTATACCTGAACCTGCTACTGAACCAACACCAACTGAACCTATATTGTCATCTACTAATGTTGTTGATGCTGCATACATTGGACTAAATAATCCACGAACTGAAGCACTTATGTGATATGTAGCCCCAATCAAATATGGTGTTCCACTTAAACTTCTACTTGTTGCAGTTAAATAACTTTGTGTTACTTGTGCTATAGATAAACTATTAGTTCCTATATCACTTTCTATTTGGTCAATTGGTGCCCAGAAATGTGTTTTTGTAGTTCCATCAACAAACTGATAATTTCCTGAACCACTTGCCATACCAACTTTTAAATCATGAAATCTATAATAACCACTTGAAGATACACTTGTAAATAATCCTTTAGTTGCGTGATATTTTCTTGACAAAGAACCACTTAATTGACCTGTTCCACCTACATCTGCAAACTTACCATCTTGATATGCCGCAGGTATAACTGCTGGTACATTAGTTGCAATTTTTGTTAAAGTCAATCCACCAGAAGACCCAAAGGAACTTAATGTTATATCGAATTTAGATTTTGTAGTATATGTGTTAGATGCTGCTGTTGGTGCTGATACACTTCCCGTATCACTAAATGATTGTGATGCTATTGCTCTAAGTTTAAAAGCCGTTGCTGCCCCACTTGACAATCCACCCATTCCAAATAATTCTGTATCTACTGAAGAACTAACAGTTGTCGAACCACCACTATTTGAATCAAAATCTATATAATAAGTTCCACCATTATCGTGATAAGAAGTAATACCACTAAAAATTGTTCCACCCTCATTTACAAAATCTTTGGTGTAAAGATATCTCATAGTTGCATTTGTACTGTCATAACTTTGTGGTAAGTATCCATCTACACTATCTGTAGTACCTAAGTTAGTTTCGTTTGTATCTACACTTGCAAATGTTTTTGTATTAGGTGCGGCATCTGCAACATCTAAGGAATGACTAATCACTCCTGACATAAATCTTAAAATCTCACTTACATTAGTAGTGTTATCAAAATTATTAAAATACGATCCTGCTAAGTTAGAACCCCAGGGATTAGAAGTTGGATACCCATTTGTAATATTGTTTGTATAAATTGCTGTAGAACTTGAGTAATTACCCTCTGCATTAATTCTTATAGTACCTGATATATGATTTGAACCTGTAAAATATACACTACCACTCATAGTTTGATCACCAATGAAAGTATTAGAACCTGTGGTAGCATGACTACCAGTATATTGTTCTATTGTATCTAATCTTGCTTGGTTGGCTGTGGTTGTTGTGGCGAATGAAGAACTAGCTGCAGAAAATGAACCCGTAATATTAGATTGAGCAGTAGTTCCAAAAGATACACCTTCTAAATAACCGAATGAACCTGTTGAAGTAGAACTACCACTTATATGTCCACTAGCAGTAACATGAGTTGCACTTACTTGTTCAATATGACCAAATTTCCAATTTTTCGTTGTACTACCAATATCATATGTACTATCTGCGTTTGGTATTAAATTAGAAGTTAAATCTGATGAAATGGTTATTGAATCAGTATCCGCATCACCAATTTGTATATTACCACCAAGTGTTAAATCACCTGTAAGATTTGAGTTACCTGCTACTTGTAATCTACCAAACGAACCAGTTGAAGTTGCTGAAGCACTTATATTATTATCAGCAGTTATATTACCAATAAACGAATGGGCTGAACCCGAAAAGGTGTATGAACCTGTAAGTTTAGTGTTTAATTGTTTGCTTGATAGCTTAGCCATTATCTTTTACCATTCTAAGTGCCTGTCTTTGTTCTATTCTTTTTTGTTCCCACCAATTAGTGATAGATTTGGAAATGTTCTTTTTGTGTTGTGTAGTTTTCGGTTGTTTCATTTTTTCAATGGTATCAACTGTAAGTTTCCTATCCATCTGTGCACAAGATTTACAAACACTATTATTTCCAACTGCTCTATCAAAAGCATCTTTTCTTGTATAGGTTATCATCCTAGTACAATCGGGACATCTTCTGTTTTTTCTATTTGGCCAATATCTTTTTCTCATACTAATAAATATCAAAGAATGGTAAAAGAAATGTGGTTATGAATCAAATTTTCCCCATGCTAAAATTTCATCACTAGCTTCTAAAACGTAACCTATACTATCTGTATCTACTAAAACTTGAAACAAACTTCCACTTTGTTTTATCGTCAAAGCATCGTGTTCCATATATTGTCCATTTAAAAAGAATATAAAATCATTTTCTGTAGTGGCTGTCAATCCAGTTGGTGCAGAAGCAGAAGTTGCATTAAAACTTCCAGTACTGTATCCTGCAAAATCTCCAAAAGTAACTGAACCTGAATAAGATGCTGCTTTCTTTACATATTGTTTTCTTAAATAACTAGCTCTTTCATCTACATAATATTTAGATGTAGCAGCACCATTTGCTGATGGTGCATTTGGTAATCCCAATGGTTCACCATCACCACTAAAAGTAAGATTAGCTGCACTTGCCATTGTGGAAGTAGCTAATCCTGTAATTGTTTTGTTTGTTAATGTATCTGTAGTAGATTCACCAACTATATTGATATTACTACCAGCTGCATTATCTATAGCCCATCTTGTTTCAGAATGGTCAAATATTAATTGTGCATTTGTACTACCTACCCTACCAACTCTTATTCCTGAATCTTGTGAACTTAAAGCAGTTGACCCACTAAAATTTATATCAACAATAGGATCTTCTATTGTCAATGTAGCAGTATTTTGAATAGAAGACGAACCCTCAACAATCAAATCACCATGTATTTTTACCGAACCACTCATATAACCAAGTGGAAATGAAATAGATAAATTACTACCTAAACTACCAGTAGAATATAAACCAGTATAAAAATAACCACTACGAGCTGTTAAATCTCCAGAAGCTCCAAGAACCATAGAACCCGTACCTATAAATTCAGGTGTCATAGGTTTTTGTTCCCACTCATATAAACCACTCGATTGAGTAACTTCAGTAGATACTAATACCTCTTTTCCTCTTTGAACTGGTTGAGATTGTCTTACTAAATCAATATATGCCATTATGTTCTTCCTAACTGATATTCAAGTTGAATATCATCACTACTTGTCAAATCCATACCAAAAAGTTTACTATTTTGTGCGTACTTTTTATATAATCTTACTTGTCTATAATTATCAACTAAGTTAAAGTCTGCCTCAAAAGTCTCAGTATTTCCATTTGGACTTTGTGCTTGTTGTACTGTATTAATAGTTACAATAAGTACACTCAACTTATCTGTAGAATTTAATCCTAAATCTAATTGATAATAAGTAGATTCTTCTGAAAAATCACTTAATGTATAATTTTTTCTTTTTATATTATACCTAAAATTACCATCTTGAAGTCCTATCACATCCGCATTTTTTGTAGCATATCCTTTTTTATTTGCCATCTGAAAAGGAACTCTTTTACTATTACTATCTTTAAACTCCATTACATCAGCATTAAATTTTGACTCACTTACTGGAGCCATAAATTTTCTTGTTGAACCTTTATATCCTTCTAAAAATTGTCTCATTATGAACTCATCGTTTTCTGATAAGTTATATTTAACCTATCAGTTGTTTTTAAGTTAAATCCTGGCGCTAAATTAGAACTTGGACTTAATACTGCCAAATGTGTCTTACCATATGTGGAAGAACCTGTTAGAAAATAATCTGCTGGACTACCACTTGTCATCTGATTTGTATTAGAAACCATATATGTTCCATTTAACGAAACTTGTAAACTTCCTGTTAATACAGAATAACTTGATGAATAAGAACCAAGTCGTAAATCATATAGTTGTCTTGTTCCATCGGTTGATGAAGATTGTGAACCAGAAAGAAGTAGTGTGCTTTGCTGATAAAATATATTACCATATTCATAATTAATAACTGCTTTTGTATCTTTGGAACTGGTTGGTGCGCCACTATTTCTCATAACAAACATTGTATCACCACCATATATGTTTGTAAACTCTAAATCTTGTGTTTCTTGCCCAGCCGCATATATTTTACCTCTAATAAAATCAGTTGCTCCTGCCAATCCACTATTTTTCTTTGTTGAACCTTGTATAACCCTCAATGTTTCTGTTTTTGTATTTGGATTGAAAAGTGAAGAAACACTCATATCTGTTTCATCTATAATATCAATCTTCTTAGGTGTAACATATTTTTGTGTATTTACTTTCTCATTAAATGCTTCAGGAACTAAATAACCATATAATTGTAATGAAAATGTAGTTTTAATAAATCTTTCATTATCACTAAATTCTGTAGAATCTTCGAATGATTCTATATTTGATTGAAACTTTAGTTTTCCTGGCTCTCCCCAATATGAACCATCAGCCCAATTTATCTTTTCTATAATTTTATTCATTTGTTCAATATATGCTGTCCATATCATACACTCATAATTAAGTGTAACATAATCTGGCATAGCTACATTGTATAATTCTCTTTGTGGTAACAAACCTCTATCCGTTGAAAATCTATTATATCTATTTTGAGTTGTATATTTCTTTTCAAATGTATAAAATAACTTTGGGTCGTTTGCATCAAGTTTATCAACAGGCAATTCAGACCTTTTAGCCATAGATGTTCTTCTAAAAGCAATTACTGGAGTAATTATTTGTCTTTTAGCATCTCTCATAAAACCACTCTTACGAACAGCAGCCCATCTCTCAGGATTTGAATACATCAAAGGAACTTTTACTTCCTCTCCTTGTTCCATCACGGTAGGTTTAATGACTTCATTAAAATAATACATAATAGCGGCATCAACATCTAGCAAACCAATTTCTACATTTTTAACTGTATCTTTTTTTCTGCTTTTTACTTTGCCTCTATTTGCTACACCACCATATTGTATTAATCTTTCACTACGTGGTAATGGTTTTAATCTTGCCACTAAATACTCCTAATTCTTTCTATTTGTAAATTAGAACGTCTCACTAAAAATGTTGAAAGTACTACAGACCAATTATTATCTACTTGTCCACCAACTAACTGATTTTCATTCATATTATTTACTTCCCAATGACCTAAATTCCAATCTACAAGATCACCAAGTTCTGGTCTTATATCTGCATCGATTAATGATTGTCTAAGTATAGCAAATGAAGCATTTTGTCTCATATCTGGTCCAAACTCATCTGTATTGAAATCGAAATCATCTGCAGTTACTAATGCTGCTATTTGAACACCTGGCTTATATAATTTTCCACCAGCTGCTTCACCATACATATTTGTTTTTGTTTCTTGTCTTGATATTTGATAAAGAACTGCTGTTTGATTTATAACACCGTCTGTATTTGATGTTAAATCACCAACAAGTTCATTATTAACTCTATCAAAGAAATCTCTGTCTTTCTGTGAATAAAATCTTGTAGCCATTTAATTATCCTATGTAAATTGGATAAGGAACTTTCTGTAACTTCTCCTGTAGTGCTTGAGCCTCATCTCTCTCTTGTTCCATGAGAGCTTTTCTACCTGTTAATTCCAACATCTCTCTAAGTTGAGCTATCAATCCTTCTTTTTCAGTTTGAGCCTCTTGTCTTAATGTTTCACCATCCAAAGTTGTATCAGCATTAGGTATAGGTATTGTTCCATACTTTCCTCTGACAATTCCTAATAATTCTTTAGTTAATGCCAATCCATATTTTCTAATCCATTGTATACCAACTGAATTAATAGAAGTATACTTCATATCTTCATAGGGTATATTAGAAAAATCCGATACTACTCCTGAACCACTAGCAGTTCCATATGGTCTCCTCAATGCATCATCTCTATCTTCTTTAACTATATAATCGAAATATAAATCAAATGTTGATGTAGGATTAGGAAATATTCTTAATTGATTGTTTGTCATCTCAAAAGTATAAGCAGATTTTCTTATAGAATCATTAAACTCAATTGCTTGTATCCTCAATAAATCTTCATATACTGGCATTAGTGTAAAAGAAACGGCTGGTGAATAACCACCAAACCCAAATCCCTCTATTAAGTTAATACTACCATATCCTGTAGTTGCATATGGATCAAAATATCTTTGAATAGCAGGACTTGCTTCATAATATACTCTTTTAACTTCTATTCCTTTACCACTTTCACTCACTTCTGAGAATAAAGCGTTTAAATCATATGTTTGTGAACCACTACTTACAGTAACTTTACCTTTTTTCCATTCAACATCACTACCAACACCAACTTCTGTACCATATTGGTCTGCCAATTCAATTGTTCTACCCATACTTGGTTTAATATTTCTATGTGTAAAAGTTGAACTTGTAGGTTGACCTTGTGCATTCAATAAATTGTCTTTTATATTAAATTGGTTAACTTGTGCCGCATATTCTGCTGTAGCTTCTTCATAACAAGCAAAAAATTGTGCAGCTTGAAGTTCAACTGACATAATTGGATAACCAAGTCTTTTAGCTGACCAAGTAGCAAATTGAATAGAAGCACTTGCAAAACTAGCTTCTGCATCATATAATTGCCAGGGAGTTGACCCTGATGAATTAAATGAAGCGCTTCCTGGCCAAATTGGCTGTTGAGCCATAGTTTTCTCCTAAATAATTGGAATTAGATATATCTACTAATAAATATAGAATAAACAAAAAAGGGGAAGTGTTTAGCTTCCCCTTTAAATTAAACTAAATTAATAGTTATTATGATTGATCTACCCAAGTTCCACGAACATCAGCAATACACCAACCGGCTGCTGCCATTCCAATTAAATGAACAAAGTCTAATCTTGCTTGTGTAGCTTTAGTATTGATAATATCTTTATTATCTGTACCTGCTGCACCAGCGATGTCAACTAAAAATTGATCACTTGAATTCGGTGAAATTGTCAATAATGCACCAGCGTCAGCTGCTGAATTAACAATTATATAAGATGAACCTACAGTAACTGCAGGTAATGTTAGTGTTTTTGCATCTGTAGCGATATTAACATAAGCACCAACTTGAACACTATGTGTTGCTAATGCTAATGTAGTATCGGCAGTTAGTGTTACAGCTGTAAGACCACTAAAAGCGGGATATGATCCTTGTGAATCACATAAATCATCCATATATCTACCTTGTGAACGTCGTAAGGCATTTTTAAGATTGCCTCTTGTATCTACACCCATTTGATTTCTCCTAAATTATGAGTTTTTAATAAATATCCTACGATAGAGGTTAACCGAAGTCGAGGCTCTATCATTGTATTTATGAAGTGAAAGGTTAACCGAAGTCGAGGCTTTCACCCATCGAATACAATAATAAATATCTGGGAATAAAAAAAGGGTGATATTTCTACCACCCTTTTTATAAATCTAAGAACTTAATGTTCTTAGTGTACTACCACTAACTATTATACATAGTTAACATCAGCAACGATCACTGTACCGTAGAATTCTGGACGAACCATTTTCTTCGCGTATCTTGTCATTACACCTTTTCGTGGTGTAAAGTTTTTAGGATCGTAGACTAATGGAGTCATTATAAGAGGTACATAAGGAGCATAAACCGCGCCAGTTTCTAAGAAATTGCTTCCTCTAAAACCAACAAGGATTTTATTTTCCTGCATGTAAGGGTTCTTATAAACAGTATATCTGTTATTAAGAGCACCTACTTTTTGTACACCCATAGCAAATGACTTGTTAGCTGCATCTGCATCAGAATCAGAAGCGTATCCAGGAATACTCTCTATGATTGTTGCTGTTTCAGGTGAAACCACCATAAAATTAGCACCACCACGTAGAGTTTTCTGATGGATTGCGTTTGATACTGCTTGTATTTTGTTTCCAAGTGTCTGGAACCACTCACCTTTAGTGTAAGCGTTCGATGCACCTGAAGACTCAACGAAAGTAGTCGTTGCTGAATCATATTCATATCCAACACGTGCTGACCATTTTTCTTCTTTAGCAGTTGCACTAGCCATTAACATGTCTAGTATTTCAAGATCAATTTCCATTGAAATGTATTCACTTAACATAGCTGTCAATTCAGCCTCTGCGTCAACACTATGATAAGCGTTTAAGTCTTGAGCTAACTCAGGAGACCAAACAGCCTTCAGTTTACGTGTTTTCGCAACGATTGCGACAGATTTAAGTGAGATATCAATCTCAGGAATGTCAACGTCTGTTTCAGGGTTAGCTGCAAAGCCAGATGTTGATTGTTCAAAATCACCGCGAGTTGTGTCTGTTGGTGCTTTGTGGTATTTAACTTCCCAAGAACCAGTAAAGTTGGCTAAAGTGCCATCGACGGGATCTACAACAAATACTACATTACTTGCACTAAATTTAGTGTAAGCTGGATATTGTGTTGTAATACCTTCTTGTCCAGAACCAGTTATTGTAAAAGCGCGTACACCTTTTTCATCAAGTGCACTATTAATATCAGATTTTGGTATTACCATTCTGACTAAGTTGCTAGCTGCTATAGAAGCAGACAGATCAGGTTCAAAATCAACGTCTGCCCAAGTGGCAGAAGCAGAAACTACATTACCATCTTGGGTAATAGTTGCTGCTTGGTCGTTAATTGAGTATCCGAATTTGCCGGCGCCATAAAGTCCACCCGAAGCATCTTGATTTGATTTAGAGGTATTACCAAAAACATCACTATTTTGGGTATGTTGCCCTGATTGGGTTGTACCATATTTAAAATCAAGATAGAAGATTAGACCAGAAGGAAGGTTCATAGGCTGAACAGAAACGAATTCCTGTGCTGCCAATTCACCAAAGATCCTACGAACTAATGGAAGGGCTACGCCACTCCACTCTTCTTGGTTAGAAGCAGTACCTGTACGACTTGATTCGTCTATTAATTGACGAGCCTGGTTTTCAAGCAAAACAGCCATACCATGTGTCTGCGTTTCGCCTTCAATACCTTCTAAAAGTCCGGTCGGTTCCCACTTCTTAACTAACTTGCGTGTTTGTTCAAGCAACTGACGGTGAGGGTTGTATCCCTCCATCAATTTTGTTAAATTGCCTGTTTTATCACTCATTTTAATTCTCCAAAGGAATTAGATTAAAGAATATTAGCCAACTTCTGGAAGCGTTGTTTCATATCTGTGCCTTCGGAAATAATATCCTGTTTGCCAGACTTTGTAGAAGCAACTGCTTTAGAAGCAGAGCCTTTAGTTTCTTTAATCGGTTTAATTGTTTTAGAGTCAAAGTTCTCAGCGACAGTTGCATAAACCAACTTAATCTCTCTAAGAGTCTTTGCTCTATCAAATGTTTCAACTACTTTCATTTTCTGCTCATTGGTCATACCAAAAGCTCTAAAAATCTTGTTAGTAAACAAGAGTTTAGCATTAAGTAGATTGACTTCGTTTAATTTTTCGCGTAGATATCTCACTACCTTGCGATGCTCTTTAAGGTCTCCCTTAAGCGTTTCGACTTCTTCAGTAGTAGCTTCTGCTTCATCTTCTGTAAGTGCTCTAAGCACTTCTTCTAAATCAACATCTTCTTCTACTTCTTCAGATTCATCGACTTCCTCTTTCGATTCGTCAACTTCTTCAGATTCATCGACTTCTTCAGTCTCACGAAGTTTTCCTTTACCAGGATCTTCTTCGTCTGAGCCCGAACCTTGCTTTACTCCAGTACCTTTACCGATACCAGATGATGTTGATTGTTCATCAACTTCTTCAGCTTCGTCAACTTCTTCTGCTTCATCAACTGGTTCTTCAGCTTCATCTACAGAATCATCTTCTTCAAGTTCTTTTAGAATCTCATCTAAGTCTAAGTCTTCACCTTCGTCAACTTCATCAGCTTCTTCATCTGATTCGTCGCCTTCGGTAAACTCTTCGTCTTCACGAATTGGAGCGTATTTTACACCATTAATTTCAATGACTTCATCTTCCATCTCTTCATCTTCATCACCCATGTCATCTTCATCGCCCATGTCATCTTCAGGTGCTTCTTCATCACCCATGTCATCTGTAGGATCTTCATCATCTTCAGCATATGTTCCTTCATCTTCCATGTCATCTTCTGGTGCTTCATCGCCCATTTCATCCTCTACATCTTCTTCGTCTTCCAATTCTTCAATGTCCAGTTCTTCAACTGCATCTTCCATTTCAGATTGGATTTTCTTAGAAAGCATAGATTTTAAACGAGGAGTGAACGCTTCTTCAAGAGCTAACTTCGCATTTGCAAGAGCGGTTTCTCGAACTGCTTTAGCATCTGCAATTGCATCTTTCAAAAGTTCATCCATTTTTATTCTCCATAATTTGGATTCAAGTATAGTTATTGAGAACTATAATAAGTTGTATTAACTTCAGGTACACTATATGAGTGGCAGAGTGCCAATAGTGTATTTCGTTTTATATAAATATATAAAAACTCAAAAATCAATCAAATTTTGATTGTCTTTTAATTCTTGCTTTAGCTTTAGCTTTTTTCTCTTTTTTAATTTGAGATGGTTTAGTATAGTATTCTCTTTCTCTTAATTCATAAAGAATCTTACTATCTTTAACTTTTCGTTTGAAAATTGAAATTGCTTTTTCTATTGATTGTCCTTTTCGGACCTTTACTTCTATCAAGTAAACCTCTATTTTTTAAATTTAATTACCAATGTCTTTTAATCTTTTAACAGGTCTGTTCTTTTTATCCTGAAAAGTTTCGCCCATTGCTTTAGTGATAGCTTTTCTTTTCTTATGTATATATTTATCAGAATCGTCTGTATCACCATCATTATCTATATCTTTATCATCTCTATCTTCATAATCATCTTCAGGTTCTACTTTGCTTGGATCTACTTTATCCATAGCTTCATCTAAGTCATAGTATCTACCAAGAATGTGTCCCATATCTTCATATAGAGATTCCATTCTTTGTTGTAGTGCGTTTGCTTCTTTTGCTATCTTTGTAAACTCACCAGAAGTATTTCCTAATGATTTCATATTCTTATTAATTGTAACTTTGTCAAACCAATCATCGGTTTCTTGTAAAGTTGCTATACGAGCTTTATCAGCTAATTCAGAAAGACCTTTAGCTACATCTCGAAGTGAACCTTCTCTGTAAATCCATTCTCCCATGCGACTGAAATTTTTAACTTCTTCAATAAAAGAACCAGCATCAACACGTTTTTTGTCTTCACCAAACCATTCACCTTCTACCAATTCAGACATACCAGGAACTGATACTGTATTAATTGGTTTCTGCGTAACTAACCCACCAACCGTTGAGAAAGCACTTGTTGTAAAGCCTTCTTTAATTAAATCTTTCATTTTTATTTTTTTAGCCATAATTAACTCCTATATGTATAAATATAAACTTATCTAAGTTTTCCTCTGTTTGAATACCTTCTAAATTTATCTCTTACTTTATTCCATAATTGTTGTATGAAATCTCTTTCACCGAAATGTGTTATTTTAATTGAACCTGTTTGAATACCTCTAGCCAAATCCATAGCATCATATTTACCACTCTTAACACCATTCATCATAGTTTTAATAACTTGTTGTGATGCTTTACCTAAATGTTTTGACATTGTTCCTAAATCTTTATCTACATGTATTTTTGCCTCTGGTGAACTAAATTTTTGTACTGCACCAGTCATAATACCTGATGTTGGATTTGACACTTCTTTTACGGATTCAAGTGATAACCATCCTTTTTTATTAGCTAAATCCCAAGTTTTTGGTGTAAAATGTTCTTTTCTATTACCTGGTGCAGCAAACATATAACTTGTTCCCCCAACACGACCAGTTTTAACACTTTTCAAAGTATATACTCTACGAGGGTCACTCTTAAATCTTACTTTCATTTTATTAATATCTTTTTTTTGAGGGCGAAGTGTTGTTTTGAATGAACCTTCATTTGCCGTTTCTTTTTTCAAACGACTTTTTTCTGCTCTACCTCTATTTGTAGATTCTTTTTCAAACCCAGCTATCTTACCACCTTTATGTGAAGCATCTTTACCATCACCATTACCATAAGTTCCTTTTTTTCTATTATACTGATTTAATTCAGCTCTATATTTTTTAGATTTGGTGGATGATTGAAATTTCTTATATTCTGCTTTATAATCTCTCTTTGCAGTTTCTTTTAATTGATGAGCCATCTTCAATGTTTGTTTCTTAGTATCTGAAGTACCTGTAGCTTTATATCCTAATTGTTCTGCATTTTCTTTTCTTGCTTTTTCGAACTTATCTTTATCTTTACCTTTAAGTTCTCCACCGAAACCCTCATCAGTTACTTTTTCAGGATCGTATTCAAAATCTGGTTCTTCGGGCATTCTATTACCACTTACAGTAACAGACTTAGGTCTGACTGCCATAATGGTTTCTCTAACCTTTTTAGCGCCATACTTAGCGATTAATCTTAATAAGGCTTCTTTTTTCACTTTATTCGGTAATCCCTTATGTTTTGTTTTTGCATAATCTTTAGTAGTTTTCTTTTTCATTCCTTTAGCGGCATCTTTTACATCTTTAGATACCTCTGAACCTTTAAGTTCACCTTTTTTATAAGCGTGAACCATTCCCATAAATCTTTGTTGTGCTTTGGATTTTGCAGGCATTATTTTGCAATATCTTGTGAATTATAATTTATCGAAAAATCACCATCAAAACTAGCTCCCATACCAGCCTTTTTAATATCTTTAACTATTTTTTTTGCTAATATAGCAATTTTCTTTGATTTTTGGTCTCGATCACTTCGATATAATTCTACATATTCATAATTTGGTTTAATAGAATATGCAAACTCTTGTCTATCTGGTATTTTTTGTGCTATTCTGCCCCATGTGGACATACTCCCACCTCCAGAAATTGGTTTTATCCTATGTTTTTTCATTACTTTCCGAACAAGTTTCGCACCATCTTTGTACCAGGACGGTGCTTCTGTCAATATTGGTTTAGTAGATTCTTTTATTGGTCTATATTTTTTACCATTGACTGTAATAGTTTCTAACTCACGACCAGTTCTGCGGGGGAGAATTCCTTTTTGCCACTTTGTCTTTTTCTGTCCTAATCCTATTTTAACCATATGTTCTATTTGTTTTTGAAGATCCATTATTTTTTCTGTATCAGGATTATCACTATTTCTTGCATCTTCAAATTTATCAATTAGTCTTTCTACTGTTTTTTTAATTCTTGTCCGTTTAATATCACCGTGAGCTCCCCAAAGGTCATCAGGTTCAACTTCTTGACTCCAATCAATTTCAGTTCCATCAGATGTTGTTGTAATATTACTTTCTTCACCATCTTCTGGTTCATCACCACCATCTCTTTCGAAATCATCAGGTTCAAGACCTTTACCTTTTGGTTCTTCTTTTCCACCTTTATCTGCCAGTTTATCCCATGCTTGTTTTGCTGGATGGTCTTTATCCATTTTCTTAGCTGCACCAGCAGTCATTTCTTGAGACTCACCATCTTTATCTTTATATTTTATAATCTTATCATCATCTACTTCAGCTTCTCTCATTACATCTTCTAAAGTAGGAAGTGGTTCGCCAAATTTTCTATCCCAAGCGTGTTCTTTTATTAAATCTTTTAATTTTATCATTTTATTATTAACCGATTTCCGCTATCAGTTGACACGATAGCTCCTGACTTTTTCCTATTACCTACATAAATTTCAACTGCTGTTGGTATTGCAAATGATCGGCCTTTACCATATTTGATTAACTCCGACAACTTAGTTATTTTTTTAGGTTTTGGATACTCCACTTCATTCAACTTCTGTTCTTTTATTAAATCTTTTAATTTTATCATTAGAATACTCCAACTATAATTTTATGATCTGAATACTTGCTGTAAGATTGTTTAAATAATTCTTTGTCCATTTTCATACGAAGTTTACTTAACTCTGGTGGTAAATGACCAAGTGCCATATTTAAATCCTCTATGGCTACATAAACTTTTGCTAACTTTTTATTCCCCATAGCCACAGCTAACAATCTTCTAGCTTCATTGTGGTTATTTCTATCAGTTGCCTGATCAATTTGATATATCTTAGCACCACCTAATTCTTTTTTCTCTGTTAATATGTTTTTTAGTTTAATCATTACATTATCCTCTTCAACACTTTCAATATAGCTCTATGTGTATCACTAAATTGTTGATTATAATTATCTTGATCAATATCCACTTCTATTTTTCTTGAAATTCTTACAAGTTGTTTAATAGCAGCATTTCTATCACCTATCAAATATCTTGTCAAAACATCTGCTAATATTTTCATCATAAGAGGTTTGCCTTGCTCTTTAAATATTCTTCTACCACGTTTTTTCTGAACCACATTTAGTTTCTTAATGATATCTTTTTTCATTTTTTTCTCAGCAGGTGTTTTAAACTGATTCAAAACGTGTTGCATATAACTGTCAAATTGTTTTGGGTCTTTTAAATTTAATTCTTTTAGTTTACTCATTATCTCTTCCCCATCACGAATTGTGCTAATTTAATTGCTTTTGGAACTGATAGTTTTTCAATTTGTTTTCTCAATCTAGGATTGTTTTTATATGCATCATGTGTCTGAACAATATATTGAGCTGTAAATAAATCCATACCTTTTTCGTGTTGTTTATTCTTAACAACCTTTTTTGCTAATTGTATTCCATTAATTTCATTTATGGATTCCTTTACAAAACTTAAACCATCAACATTTTTAGGAAATCTTGGTGTATCTAACTTTTGCATTAGTTTACCCATAGCTATTGCCGCTGCTTTTCTTGTAGAATATGTTTTTATTTTCTTTATATTTCTACCACTTCTATCAGTTGTATAAAGTGTGTATCCTTCACTTACTGAACAACACTCTTTACTCTCTTTGCAATTACCACAACAATCTTTAGCCATTATTTCAACCCCATAGCCCTTCTTTTACGCATAGATTTCATTCTTTTTCTTTTCATCATAGCTTTTTTACCACGCTTTTTAATTGCAGCTCTTTTCATAGCTCGTCTTTTCTTAACTCTTGCTGAACCAGAAACTCTTACACAAGTTTTCTTGTGAGGATTATATCTTTTATTTCTTGGACAAATAATTCTGAGTTTGAGTTTTTTATTACGAATGACTCTTTTACGTCTGAGTTCATTTATATTATTGATAATTTCATCGATAAATACTCCGACCATAGTATTGAATTGTTCTTCATCATTCAGAACATCTTCAGTTACCTCATCAAAGAATCCATTTTCAATTGACTGTTCAACAATTCTGCTAAACATTCTAAGCTTTCTTTAGAATTAATTTTAATTCTATAATATATTTCTTGTACGCTTTCATTAATGTAAGAGCTCTTTTTCTATCACCAGCTTTATCTGCTTCTTTAACCATCATTTTAATGTTCTTATCTAAACTGTCAAGATCCTTTTGAGCAGATTTTTTAGCACCCTTATACATATTAGGTGCTTCATCTAATCTCCAGTCTTTCCATTCATTCCACATTTTTTGCGTATACTTAGGCATTATATTCCCCTAATGATATCATTTGCTATTGATTCTACTTTACACCACTGACCACATTCATTAGGATTTCTTTCATCTACTCTAATATTTTCATTGATTACACCTTCATTTGTTGGGTGTAAAAAAGCACCTTGTGTAGATGGGTTAGATACAAAATCAAATGCTATAAGTTCAAAATCAGGTTGTACTGCTACAGTTTGTTTACCATCTTCGTCTGCTTCTTTTATAGTTTCTACAGAACCCATACCTCTTGAAGAAATACCCAATTTAATATTTGATTTAAATAATTCTTTTAATATATTTCCTGCTGGTGTCGGTAAAACTTCTACTGTACCAACTAAATCGTCATTGTTCCAAGCCATATCTTTAATATTATGAGATACATTAGCTAAATTAACTACTGAACTTTCTGGATGGTCAAGTTCTCCCATAGCACGACGTTCTCTTACAAAAGTATCATGATACTTTTTTGCTTCCCTCACTAAAATTTCTTTAGGATATATTCTACCATTCTGGTTTTCAGAATTTGCTCTCTGTAAAATACCTTTTACAATCAACTTTCCATCATTTTCTCTCATGGATTCGGTAATCTGTAATGGTTGTACTTCAAATGGTAAATAATCTACTATGAGTTGTCTCATTATCTTATCCTTAACTTCTTACTTTAATAATTTCAGTTCTAATTTCTTCAAGCTCCTCAATAAGTTTATCTACTTTACCAAGTGCTTCCATCTTATTAAAACTATTTCTATCCCCACTTTTTAGGGATTCTTCACAAAATTTTTTAGTTAGAGTTATTATATCTAACAGTTTATATATAAGTTGAAACTTAAAGTGCTCCCACTTTGGTTTTTGTTTCAGTTTCACAGGAAACCCTAATGTAACTGACCAACTTTATTAGCTAACTTAACTAACCTTTCACTAATCTTTTTCATAGCCGTATGAGTTCTTTTCCAATAGGATGTAGAATCAACCCCTATTTCATTTTTCAAACGAATATTCATACCAACTATATTCTCAAGATTTCTCAATGTATCACGAACTTCCATCATAGAACGACCAATCTTTTGTTTTGGTGTCATTGTGTCATCATTTCTGTAATCGTGATATCTCCCCTCATTTACTGATTCCTTTTTTCTTAAACCTATAATCTTATCTTGTGTATCATCAACTTTTGCTTGAGCGGCTTTCATTCTAGCTAAAGCTCTATCTGCTTTATCTTTATCTTTACCAGAATGTTTTTTCATAGATTCTCTATGTTTTTTAACCATATCCATCTGTTTAGCCATTTTAGCTTTTAAAGCAGAATCGTCAGCTTCATTTACATTCTCAAGTTTCTTATCAATTTGTTTTGCTTTACCAGCTTCAACTCTCTTGACACTTACTATTGCTTTTCTACCTCTTTTTAGATTTTTAGCAACTATCTGTTCTGCAGCACCTTTTGAACCAACATCAACTATAATTGTTGCAGTTTCTCCTGCTGTTTTACCAAGCTGAAACTTTACTGCGAATTTAGCTTCAGTAATATGATAACCACTTTGGTTTGCTATACTTTCTTTTTTCTTTTTATCTTTTTTACGTTTGCCACGAAAAGCAAATGGTGTCTTGGGAGGACCTTCACCACCATCGATAGCACCTGTTACAGTTGCTTCTTCTAAGTCCTGTTGGATGAGTGAACGAATTGTTTCTTTAAGTTTATCAAATTTAGTTTGCGACATCATCAATCTCCCCAATAAGTTGGTAATACCTCATCATAGAAACAACCTGCTTATCAGAAACAATTTTACCTTTTTTCAAACCATCGATTTGATTCATAACCTCTGTTAACTTAATTTGTGTAACTTTATCGTCTACTTTTTTAATTTGAGATTTTAAAGTATCTTTCACTTCTTCAACCTCACTATCGACATACTCTCTTAACTTATTTGTGTTAGAAATATTATTAATGTATTCTTTGATTAATGTTTTCTGTTTTTTAGTTAAGTTGGAATATTTTTTATTGAATTTTTCTACTAATGTGGAATATGCTAAAATTCTCAAGTCTTTTTCTTGTTTCTTGAGATAATCATATGTTTTATTAGTCTTTGAAGTTTTAGAATTAGCAGTAATATTTTCTACTATCGTATATTTTGTTGTAACATATTTATCTGGAGCAATATCTTCTCTATGTGTAAATAAATTATAAATTGACGCTAAAACTTTATAATTGTTAATTTTTGTATTAAAAAAATCTTTTTCATCATAACAACTTCTAATCTCTTTAATAAGATTATATTTTTCTCGTCTAATAGAAGTATTATTTAATTTTTTTCTATTACTTGTAACAGCATCAATCAATGTTTCTGCTCGGGTTTCAGTATTGTACTTGGTTTCTGCAAGAATTTTGTATAATTCATATTCTTTACCAAGCTCTGTTCCATGTTTAAAATACTTTTTTACTATATCTACAGCTTTGGAATTATCCGATTCCATTAAATCTACTGTAATCTGCCTTGTCAACAATTCAAAAAGAATACCCGTATTCTTAATTTTGTTATGTTTCATCTTCTTATTTAACATTAAAATGCTCCAGTGTTAAGTATGTCATATATAAATATAAAAATATAAAAAATTACTTTAATTTAGCGTCTTTAAGTTCTTCTTTATATTCACTCTTAATAGTTTCTGCTTCATTTATTAATTGATAGTCTTTTTTAGAAAATTTCTTCATATTTTTCTTCAAACCATCAAAATGAGCAAGTGCTAAATGTGGATTATATTCTTTTCTCTTATCGTGTTTACCTAATGGGTCTCTTCCTCTAGCTCCACTATCTTTTCCGTATTTTCCACCCTCTTTTGGTCTTCCTGCACCATTCCAACCACCAGGAGGTGAACCACCTTTATCATCTAACTCATGTCCAGTTCTACCTGCTTGTGCATCCGATGGTGTTCCTTGTGCTTCACCACTCTTTGCAGGATCGTTACCTTCACTCTCTATCTGAGCTCTACGAAACTTCTGTTTATAATCAAATACAATCTCATTGTCTAATTCTTTAATTTTATCATCTGTAAAATTGAAAATATTCTTGTAAATCCACTCTGTAGAAACTATACCATCTTGTAACATACTTGATGCTAATTGTGTTTTACTATTCCACAACTCAACTTTTTCAGTTTCATAAATTGTAGATGGATTTGTAAGATCTAATTCAAAATTAACTAAATCTGCATCTTGATAACCTTGTGCATATAAATGAACAATAGCAATCTTAGTTAACTCTGATATTGTAATTCTTTGAATTCTTTCAATCGTTCTTGCAAACCTCACATCTTCTGCTGCAAGTGTTGCTTTACTTCCAAGTGATTCTTCATATCCAAGAAATGCTTTTGGAACACGAAGTGCTGCTAACATTTTATTCTTTAGATACTCAATATCTTCTACTGCATCATATGCTAATCCAGGAAGTGATTCAATTCTTGTTCCACTATCTCCACCACGAACAGGTAAGAAGAAATCTTCAGTAATATTCTGCATATTATACTTTAGATTGTATTCACCAGTTGCTTGGTCGATGATAGGTGTTTTCTTCATCTTATTCAAAATCTTTTGCATATAGTTATCAACTTCTGCAGGTGGAATGTTACCAATATCAATTTGGAAAACTCTCTTCTCAGGTGCTCTCATAATACGATGTATCATCATAGCATCTTCCATAAGAGATAACTGTTTCCACACTTTTCTTCCTTGTTCAATCATTGACTTACCATATGGAAGAAAGTTAGAATCTGAAAGTAATCTAAAGTGTGCTACCTCAAAATTCTCTAATTCCATCTGATGTGGTTTTTGAGTACTATATGCTGAATGTTGATCTCCACCCTGTTCTAATACAAACTTAACATAATGTGGATTCTCGTCATCAAGACCCTCTACTCTAGCCACATCATATGCTGAAAGTGGTGCTACATTTGTAATACCATATTTTTCATTAATTTCTAATTGTAAAAAGAAATCACCATACTTACACATATTGCGAACCCAAGGCCACAAATTAAACTCTATATTCAATACATCATAAAATAAATTATGTAATATTGATTTAATATTTTCATTGTCTGTATTGATTTCTAAAACACTTCCATATTCACTCTTCATTGTTGATTCATCAGCGTAAATATCTAATGCTGAAGAAACTATACCATCACTATCCATTGATTCATAGTCTTTAAATAAACCTAACCTTAATGATTTCTTATAAACTGCATCCGCGGTTACAGATGCTCCATAACCAGAATATAATTTTGTAAACCTATCAATAAGATTGCTTTTAGCTATATGCTGAATTTTGTCTGTATCAGCTATCTTTAGTTTCTTACCACCTATATTCCTAACAATTACATTTGTTGAGAACAGTCGTTGTAATCTTCCAAATAATGATTTATCAGCCATTTTTTACCTCTTTAATTAAGTAGCCATTCTAAGGATTCTTTTTGTTTCTTAGGTCCTGCCCCAGTTTCCCAAATCCAAGAATCGTTTTTATTTTCTTCAGGAGTATAAAGTCCTTGATGTGCATTTACATTAGAAAGAGTTCTTTTTGATAATTCAATACCTTCAGCCCTCAATCTTAGAGCAGTTTCTCTTATCCACAACCCAATAGCAAAAGACATTACTAAGTCATCATTATAACCTCTCATTGCTTCTGCTTTTTGTCCATTATATATGAATACAAATAATTCATCTATCAATCTATGAGATTGAACATGCACTGCCTTTTCCCTAAAAAATTCTTCTAATTTTGCTATAACCAATGGTCTCGTCTTCATAGACATTGTAAAACCAGGAACCATTTGTCTTTCTTCTCTATAATGTCTATTGGTTACTTGCCTTTGGGTATCTACCCATTTTAAATCTTTTGACATATAAAATAACTTTGGATAATCTCTATCGATTATCTGTTGGATTGCTGCCCAACCAATATTGTTATTCTCCACAACAAGTAGTGCCTCGTTATATTCATTAGCAATATTAACTAACATATTACCAAAATCTCTTGTAGATATTCTACCTTTATATTCTGCTACTTGTTTACAACTTTCTAATTCTATAATATGAAAAGCAGAATAGTCTGTTCCATCACCTCTACTAACATCAGCACTTACTATATAATCTTTTGTATAATTTGGCGGCTCCCATACCCAAATATTACTATCAATACCTCGTTTTTCTGCTGGTTCACATACAGTAGTATTTTTCATTTCTTCTAAAATGATACCATCAATAACATTTTGCCCTGAAGTGATAAAATCACAATCACATTCTTGAGCAGCCATTGCTGGCCCTAACAACTTATCTTGATCGGTTCTCCACTCTTGTTGTCTATCAGGATGTATATCCCAAAGAAGTCTTGTAAAATTAAAATCATTCAATCCATCTTCAGCATCAACCCAAGTTCTATGAAACCAATTACCAACACCATTTGGTGTAGATAATGCTATACATTGACCACCAGTTGAAAGTGTCTGTGATGCTGCAGCCCATATTGTATCAATCTTATCAATAAATGCTGCCTCGTCAAGTATCAATAATGACAATGCCTCTGAACGACCACTTTCATCTCCACTCGCAACTGCTTTTATTTGAGAACCATTCTTGTATCTCAAACTTAATTTGTTATCTTCAACACAAGGTTGTTTTAACCAACTTGGTAAATTTGCGTGCATCACACGAACCTTTGTTACCAAATTCTTTGCTACTTCTTGTTTTGTAGCAATTACCAAGATATTTTTATCTGGATGAAATGTCATCATCCATAAAGAGTATCCAGCAGTAAGTGTAGATATACCTAATTGCCTAGCTTTCAATATAATTTGAAATCTATGCTGTATAAATTCTTCTACAGTCTTCTCCTGAAAATCATAAAGATTAAAGGGTATTTTTCCTTCTATCGGATGTTGAATGTATGAATATTTCTTTAAAAAATATACAGGATCCTCAACACACCGTACATACTCCTTCTTTATAATCTCTTTAAAGTTTTTGTCCATTAGCTTAGCTTTGGATTACGTATCAATACGTATACTGCCTTTGCATTACAAGCCACTTCTGTTAATGCAAAATCATACTGTGTTCCAACTGTCAAGTGTGCAAGATTTACTCTTCCACCACCTGATAAATCAGCATGTCCAGTTGTTGATGCTTCTCCTACGATAAGTGCACCTGCTCCATAAGTAGAGGCTGTGAAACTACCTGTCGCATTGTTAATTACATGTACTCTCTTGTACTTTCCAGGATGCCCATGCTTCTGAAATTGATCGTAATCGCTTGGATGGTCATTTATTGCCATTTTATTCTCCTATCGACTGCCGGCTCTATCCAAGCCAGTAGTTTTCAATAATTCGTTAAATGTTACTGAAGACTTTATCCCACCTAATTGTAAAGAGTCAAACTCTTCAATTCGTAAAAATCTTTGTATTACAAAATCAAAAATATCCATTGCTTCTCTATATCTTTCACTTTCTAAATCCATTTCTTCAATATCAGACAAATATGCCGAAGCTAATTTTTTCATATCAGTTAATAAAGCATGTATCTCATTACAAGTATGCCCATTAAGTAAATAATAATTGTCTGTTTTAAAATGGTTCTTAATCTTCATATATATAAATAGTTATTCTATTTCTTTTAGTGTTTTTCTAATAAATTTCTCTGCTTTATCAGCCATTTCTTTTACTTGTTCTTCACTTTGAACCCATTTTTCCTTTTCTACCTCAAGGTCTTTAACACCAACTTGCTCTTGAAACTCTATTTTACTGGCATTTCTCCATTCATCTAAAGATACTAACAAATCGTTAAGATATGCTTTCTGATTTGCTTTTACTTTACTATTTTCCCATTCTTCATATTCTCCATTAATACGAAGTTTATTTTCAAACTCAATTTGACAATCAAAACAATGATTATACAATAACCACATCTTATTATCTAAACGGTTCTTCATTGTCGTCTTACATTCGGGACAAAACCAGGGCATCCTAGCATCTTTCATTACCTCTGACAATGGTGATATTTTATCACCATGTTTTATGTCTTTATCACCCTCATAACCAACCATAACTCTTTTTTCAGGTGTTTGACCACTAATCAAATCACCAAGAACTTTGTTTTGTCTTTCATTTTCTCTACTATAACCCATATATCACCTTAAAATTTTAATGCACCTATAATCTGATTTATTGGAGCAAATGCACCAGTAAATTTATACATTTTACCTTTATATTTAAAAACTAATCCCTCTGATGGAACTATTGCTGATGATCCACCTATAGAATCAATTTTTTGTAAGTTTTTCTTCAATAAAGCTATCTTTTTAATATCTTTTGATGTTTTTAAACCCGATATTGCTGTTTTCAACTCTTTTTTAATCTTCTGAACTGCTTTTTTGGGATTTACTGCTAAAAATCCTTCTAAATTCTTTAATATCTCTGCACCTAACTCTAAAAACAACAATTCAAGTGGTTTTATGTTGTCATAAGCTAACTTTTTATGGTCATACTTATCAACACCTTTAGCCCAACTCAAAAATTTATCGTGTTTAATATTTTTTTTATCTAATCTGAATGACTTATCTAAATAAGCCCACCTTTTTACTAATGACTCTAAAACATTTCTTGAAATTCTATACCTATGTTGTTTTGCACCATTAAATATGTATTCTCTCCAATACATCTCATTATGCATACCTAAAGTATCATTATCTTTCAGACTATAAATAGTCTGTAACTTTCTCAACTTCGATAAAAAATAATTTTTTCTTTTTGAATAATTCTGTACCTTTGGTAAGCTTAAAACAATTGGTTTAGATATCTTAAATCTCTTCTGAATACCAGCATTTGCTTGTCTAATCATACCTTCTAACATTCTTGCACTACCTTTTACTGCACTTTTTACAGTACCATCTTCGTGAATCTCTACACTACCATGAAAAAATAGTTCAGATACATCATAATCAATAACATTTGCTGTAGCAGGATACATAATCTCTAAATTCATCCATTTACTACCATTTCCAAAAACTTTTTCTTTTTGTGCGTCTGATAAAGCACCAATTGCTTTCTCTAAATCTTTCATCGAACCTACAAATGCTTTTTCTATATCACCTCTACCACTAAAAACACTTTTCATACCATTTATGTTCAATGAGGTTTTACCAAACAACTTTAAATGACCTTTATTACGAGCTCCTCTTAACTCTCCATCAACCCAACTTACCATTAAGTTTTGCCCATCAAGTTTCTCTGTAACATTATCTTCTCTACTTAATTTACCATCTAAACTCATATTGATGATACTTTTAAAATCACCGAAAGTTAGATTGTTGTCATCGAAGGGATGACTCATATGACCTGCTGCTCCACCCATTAATAGTAACTCCTTTTTTTGTGGATTTAAATCCAATTCTTGTGTCCACCAATCTGGTGTAAATAACTTTGTTTCTGTTAAACCTTTTGCATATTTCTGTGCTGCTTTAGAACCTTTATTTTTTGCTACCCATCTAACTGCACTTTGACGACTAATCGTTTTCTTTCTTCCTCTTGGATTAGGATTCTTTACTGTATCTGGTGCAGATGTTTTTGCTTTCTTTTCTGCATCTGCTTTCTTTTTCTTGTGTGCTTTATAAGCTCTAATAGCACCAAATGTAACACCAGCTGCCATTGTTCCAACACTACCTAAAATCTTTGTGTATGGTGCAGTTAATCCTGTAGCTGCTCCTATTGCAGTTAATACTAAGAACTTAGTTCCCATTTCACCACTAAATAAATCTGCCATTGAAACTTCTCCTGTCGCTGCCGCTGTAGCTACTGCTGATAAATCTAAATCATATTCTGGGTCTCCAATAAATGTCATCTTAGTCCAAGCGTAAGTTATACCTGCTGCAGCCGCTACACCCATTACTCTTTTTAATTTTGGATGTTTCTGTAAGAAATTATCTAATTTTTTTAATGCTTTTTCTTTCTTTTGTCCAATTTTTGTTGATGCTAATTTCTTTGCTATCTTATTAGGAACATAATTGATAATCTTTTGATATACTTTGAAACCTTTTTTAGCATTCTCTAATACCTTATCTACACTAAAGTCATTTAACTTCGCAATAGAAAAAGTATTCTTGTTCATCATTGTTTTTCTAACTTTGTCTAATGGTTGTTTTGCTTTTTTAGCCCAATCTTTTAGAAAGTTATTAAACTTGACTCCTTCTTCTAACAACATTCCATCTACTTCAAGAAGGAATTTTATCTCATCATCTAAGTTAATGTCCTCTTTTAAATCACCATATAATTCTGTATTCTTTTCTGCGTTATGTTTACCAGGTAAAACTGGTTGTGCCACATCAACTCCTGTAGTTTCACTAAAGTCATCCTTTAACCCAAACCACTTGATAATCTCAAAACCTACATTGTTTAACACCCTATTCTCTATATTCTTTTTATACTTTGCAATTGCTACATTTTTAGGTGTATGTAAGTTTCCATATGATATAGCAGGAACTGTATTTAATCTTATTGAAAAGTCTAATAATGGATCCTTAGCGTTTTTACTAAGCATATAATTTACAACTTGCCAACCAAGTCCTTCAAAATTTTTCTCCAACCATTCTTTAGAACTTGTTTTATAATCATTAAAACTTATATGAAATGTTGGTGGTCCATCATCTACAGGAGAACCTACCATTATACTACTTTCTTTTATTATCTCTTTTATTTTATCTAAATTATTATCAATAAACTCATATAGTTTTTTAAACTTGTTATGCATCATATTAAAGACACCCTGATCAAAATATCCAAATGCTTTTCTAAATAATTTTTTTCTATTCTTTTTATATTCTGGTGAACCAAGTAAATCTCTCATTACCGTTCCACTTACTTCTTTACCACCAACTCTTATTGATATGTGTGGTGCTGTAAGAATATATCCCTCTTCTTTAAAACCTTTCATTTTATTTTTATTTTTTTTATAATCTTGAAAGTATTTACCACCTTTTAGTCTACCAGCATCTTTAGCACCAAAAATATAAATAACTGCAGTAGTATTTGGGTCGTATTTATTTTTGTATAAAGTATTAGCTGCGCGATATGGAGTTTTTTCTTGTATAATACGATTTTTAGGAACACCCATCTTAACCATATGACGAACTTTTTCTGCAAAGTTCATTGGGTGTCTTGGTGGTTGCTTTATATTAGATGTAGTGATATATGCATCATCTACTTGTGTAGATAACCATTCGTAGGTTTTCAAATGGTGGGGCCCAAACGGCTGAAACCGTCCACCATAAATGCCTACAACCTTTTTTATTTTAGGCAAGTCTTCCTCAATTTCACTAACTGAATATACGGACCTTTGACCATACGAGTCAAGCTTTTTTTTCGCTTTTTTTATCTTTTTTTGACTTGGAGATGGTAGTATTCCTGGAGGTGCACCGAACTCCTCTTTGATAAAAGGTTTTACCAGCCATTCAGTTAATTTATTCATTTATACTTCCAGTGCTCTACGATACCAACCGAACAAAAATCTTTCTTGTTCTGGTTTCTTATTCACTAAATCATAATAGTGTTTTAATCTGTAACAACGAACTCTTTCTAATTCAGGTGTGTATTTTGCTAATGCGGCTTTAGTACCTGGACCAAATCCACCATCAACTGATATTTTACCACCTTTACCATTGATTGCTCGTTGTAATACTTTTACGGCAGTTCCTCTACCTTGATTTACACACATATCAAAATAAATGTGTTTTAAATTGTCGGGCAAATCATCTACTTTATTCTTATCCCAATAATCTTTTTTATAGATTTCTTTAGCACCCTCTTCTGTAAGGTTCTTGATATCTACATCAGGATAGAATCTTTTAGTAATACCATAATTAGTTTCACCACCTAAATCTTTAGGATCGTCAACGTATCCACCTTCATGTTTTAAAGTTAGCCCAATAATCTCATCGAATGTTGTTAACATATTATTTTCCTTGTTTTTTAAGGATTTGTTGTTTTTTGACCCATTTTTTTGCAATAGCATTCTTAATAGGTTTCTTAATAAATTTAGCAATACCTTTCCCCACTAACATATTAAATTTTTTCTGTGCTTGTTTTGGATTTAATGTAGCATTATTATCGACTAATAAAAAATTTACATTACCAAACAATCCTTGAAAAAAAGCCATATTATTTTGAACTTCTTTCCAATATTTTTCAACAACTTCAGTTGGTAAAACTCTAGCTCTTTTTTGATTTCTTTTTTGTGCTACATCTAAACTTGTATTCACAAAAACCATAAAAGTATCATAACCCATATCTATCAACTTTTGTCGTTCTTTTTTTACATCCTTATATTTGTGACCAGTACCATC
>VTLG01013029.1_pt1 | contig 28538 bp, 37 predicted proteins | sample 4694571 | NCBI WGS metagenome assembly VTLG01 (sample SAMN12604809, study PRJNA352737) | marine metagenome | biome: ENVO:00000447; feature: ENVO:00000209|ENVO:00000569|ENVO:01000036; material: ENVO:00002151; isolation source: viral sequences binned using virsorter ...
CGCGTTATTGATACAGCGTTCTTGACCAGATCCAATCCATAATCAAAATCAATTGACTCAATGGGCAAGTTGCCAGTTCCAAGTGTGTATTGTGACGTGTTGCTGCGTGTTTCGCTTTGTAAAGCGTGGCGGTCGTCGTACTGTAAGGTGCCGCCAGCGTCCGCATAAAACGCGCCCTGTTCACTCGTAGCAGTGCGTTGCATAGCCACCAGTGCGTTAGTTTCTGTAAATGTGGTGGCCTGTAGCGAGCTCACCCCAGCATCTATTTCTGATTTAGCAATTCCAGCAGCGTCGATAATATCTTGTGCAGCAAGTCCAGATAATCCTGCTGCCGTGGTCACTGTGATATCAGTCTTGGATAGATCGGTTAGTGGATCGCTAAACTTGGCTAAACTGACAGCATCAAATGAACCTTCATAAAGCATGTCCCATTCCCTGATGACACCATAAAACACATCATAAACGGTTCCAGTTGTTGGGTGCGTTGCCTTTATTCTGATCCTGCGTCCCGGTTTGATTTGGGTCACGCCACTATCAACATGTGTGCCGCTCAGGTTTAGTGGATCGTAATTCCTTGTCCGATTATCTAACGTAACTGAGCCAGTCCCAGCCTTGTATTTTTCCAATTCTCGCGAACGTCCTCTATTTGTACTCAGCGATCTAACATCTGACCATACGTTTGTATAAACAGAAGCGTCATCTGGCGCGCCTAGTTGTGTGGGCAATTCACTGGTGCCCAATACCCAGCCATCATTATCAGCCCCTGACTCGAAGCGAATATCGACAGCCAGCGTTGGCCTTGCAATTGCCATTATTCAACAGCCGTTGACATGACCAGTGGCCCAGTAATGATTGATGCCCGATTCAACACGTCCGCTATCTGTTGGCCAGTCTCAACTGGATCAGTAACGATGCCATCGATGTTGATGTAATTATTTACAACTGTCGTACCAATTCCCGATCCACCATTTCTGCCTAACGGTATGACAGCTTCATCGCGTCCACCTTCACCCAGCCGTGCTAGCGTTCCACCCGGACGCGCCTTAACGATACCGCCAGATGCCAACTTACGTGCGCCAGTCCCAGCCTCGACAGCCACCGCATCGTTACCGCCACCACCAAAGAACCAACCAACAGCATCTTTTATAGCGCTGCCAATACCTTTAAGGATATTGGTTATGTCCGGAAGCATGGATTTGATTCCATCAATAATAGACTGGATGATGGACTTTCCAATATTAAAGTAAAAAAGAGGATGTATGATGCTGAGCAGCACATCCTTCAGTTTATTGAAAACGCCCTTAACGATTTCTGGCAACTTTTCAAATTGGCCTTTGAAAAAGTTAACTGTGTCTTTGACTAAGTTGATCCACGCCTTAAGAAACACAGCATAACCGTTAATAATTGCAGAGAAAAATCCAAATAAATCAGCAGCGCTAGGAATTAGTTCGTGGAATGGCTTCTTAAAAGAAGACCCAATACCCGGCCATCGATCATCAATCCAATTGAGAATGTCTTCCACCTTGCCCGTTATTGTGTCCCAGATATCACCCCAAACCTTTTTAACTGTTTTCCACAAATCTTTAGCAGCCTGTTTTATTTCATCCCAGTTTTTGATTATCAAAATACCAGCAGCAATAGCTGCTGCAATTCCAATCACAATCAATGTAAATGGATTTAATGCAAGCACAGCGGCCAGCGCCGCTTGAGCAGCCGTCATTGCAATAACTGGCGCGTGCATTGCAAGCATTGCCGCTGTGTAAAGCAGTGCGCCAAGTTTCAAAGCAGCAAATGCACCGATGGCTACATAAATCAACTCAACGTTACTGCTTAAGAATCCAGTAACTGCTTGGATAACGCCAGCGAGTTTTCCTAAAATGTTCCCAAGTACATCTAGCTGCCCATGTATATGGGCTAATTCCCATTCAGCCAGTGCTTTAAGTAATGGCAAAGCATGGGTTTTGAAATCATCTACCATAGTTTCACCAATGGAGATGACGTTTTCTATCGCTGGCATTAGGTGTTCATTGAAAGCAGCAGCCGCGACTTCGCTAAATTCAACCAATATGCCTTGAGCGTCAATAAGATAATCTGCAAATTCAGAATTAACGAGCTCATCAAACTTGCTTCGTAATAATTCAACAGTAGGAGGCACGCGCATCATTGCGCCTTCTACCAGTCCGATCCCTTTCACGAATAGCGGCAGTAGCTTAATCCCAACACCCAGCATAATGTCGCGCAGTTGAGCCAGCGATTGATCCAGTTTGAATTTAGCTGTGTCTGACATTGTGACGAAAGCAGCGTCAAGATTTCCAGCAGATTCTTCTGCATTTGCTAGCGATTCTTCAAACCCATCAAATTGGTTACCAGTAATCTGCAGCGCAGCACCAGCAGCTTCAACTGAACCAAAGAGATCTCTAAACTCTTGATCCGGCATGCTGTCACGTACCAGTTGAAGAATGCCAGCGCTTGTTTCGCCATCTTTGATTAGCTCTGAAAAACTTTTACCTGTTAAATCACGGATTGCCTTATCTAAATCAGTACCTGTCTTGCTTGCCTCTGTGAAAAATTGCCTGATACCAGAGGCAGCAACAGATGTTTTGACACCCTGCGAAGTCATTTCTGCTATTGATGCTGCAACGTCTGCAAACTCGACACCAATTGCAGCAGCGTGCGGCAGCGCGGTGGATAGCGTCCCTGCCAGTTCTTCAAATGTAGTCTTACCATCTTTAACGGCACTGAACATAATATCTGCTGCTTCTGCTGCTGATATATTCTCAGAACCGTAAGCATTGACAACGCTGGTAATTCCATCAACTGCTGTTTCTAAATCAGTAGCTCCACCAATTGCTGCTTTTGCAGCGGTGCTCATAAAATCAATAACGTTTTCGGTGGGCACTCCGGCAGAGATCGCCTGATACAACGCTGGGATAGTTTCGCTTGTAGCAAAGCCAAACTCTTTAGACATATCCCTAAGATCGTCACCTAGCTGCAGGAATGTCCCATCATCCATCTGAGGGATGAGAGTCTTGACTTCAGCCATGCTGGATTCAAAATCAACAGCAGACTTAACGGCAGCAGCGCCAAATACACCAGCGCCACCAGCCGCGCCAACAAACGCTATCTTGGCGGCACTCTTTAGTTTATCGACAGCGCTACGTGTCTTATTGAGCGACTTGGTCGCGTCATCCTTTGCAGTAACGTGGATGGTAACTGTATTTTTAGCCATCTACGTGTCCACTTTCTTTGTCTGTACCCTCCGAAACAATCGCCAACAGTTGCAAGATACTTGCATCCTCATTCAAAACCGCACTTGGCAACGATGAATAACGCTGACAGATGCTATCGATTAATTCAGCATTGATTAGCTCGATCGGTTTTTCGATCCTTTCCCCAGTTTTATCTACAGCACCACCTACGTGTTTCCACCGCTCGATGCGATAGATGATGTCACTTTTGGGTTGGCTATCTGTTCTCCCCACGTGCTCAGAATCTGTGCAGCCATCGCTGTGGGTAATTTCATTAACCCTTTTGCGTTAGCTGGCACTGCCCCTGATTCATCTTCAATGTTCCAACTGATTAAGACTGATTCTGCAAAGTTAGTATATGCGTCCTTCAGCCCTTCTTCTGTTGATCCTAAATCACGCAAATGGAGCATATCTCCAAGAGATACGTTAGATTTGCACACGACTTCTGCGCCGTCATAATCGTCTAGGATCAGCGTCATTGTCGTCGTTTCAATTTTGAACGACATATTTCCCTCCTATTTCAACTAAACAGTTGCCCAAGTTGGAGTTGTACCTGATTGCAGTTGCAATCCAGCAGTCCAAGTTAATGCCCCATCGTCACCACGTGACAGATTATAGGAATCAACTAGACATTCCATCGTCAGAATCGGGTTGCTGCTCGTGTTGCCGCCAATGGCGTAAGACACGGTGCGAGTGCCAGTGCGCGTCTTGAATACGTCGTGACTCTTGTTAGAAGCAGCGTTGAACACACCAGAGACACTGAATGAACCATCACCCAATCCAACAAGACGCTCCATCGCACTCTTGTCTAGTCCGGTAATGTCAATCAGCCCCTGTGCCACGTTGACCGATAGCGACGTAACATCATTGGAAATGTCGCGTAGCGATCCACCCGAATCATCACAGGCGAAGTAGTCGCCCAGTCCAGATACCTTTGCCATTCAAAAATCCTTTCTATTACAAATCCAGTTTATAAACGGGCTACGCCCATAACAAACACTAAGTTGGAAAAGGTGCCAGATGTGTTCCATCTCAAGTACCTTTTGATTGTCCCTGATACTTCGATCCGTTCTGCGGTTCGGCCAGTTACTGCCGTAAAGCTACCGTGATCTGTCCATGTTGAATCATTGGTTGACCCCTGTAATTTTACCGTACAGCTACCACTGGCTAGTGAGCTCACCTCTAAATAAACCACACACCCAGAGGCGCTTGATGCTGAGTTATCAACGGTTGTGCCATTTCCTGCGCTGGCAGAGGTGGTGGTGGATGCCGTTAGGCACACACCGAAGTCAACCTGATTCCCTGCTGTACTTTGAAAGGTTGAAACCGTAGCAAGCGCAGAGCCAGATGTTCGATTGACATCATAGGTTGCTTCTTTTGCGGTCATCCCTGCAAAGGGATCACCTATTGCTGTACCAAGTTGCACGAACACCACTTGATTATCAGTGGGTAGTTTAGAACTATCTAAGTACGCAGCGTGGGACGTAGCACTGTCGAACCAGCCGTTGACGGTTAAAGAACCGTCTGAAAGGCCAGCCAGACGCGCACTGGCCGCTTTATCAAGCGTTGTTACGTCTAGCATCTCTTGCGTATATCCAGCCCCGTCAAGGGCACTGGTGTCGCCACTTAGATCATATCCATGTGACCATAATCTAGTACCCAGTCCAGATACCTTTGCCATTATTTCACTTCCTCTAACTCACCAGATTTGATCATACCTTTGATATCTAACTCTTTTGGTGGCGAGGTGAGGATTTTCCCAGCCTCGCAGCGCCATGACCCACACTCCATACCAACCAGAGCTCTGTACTTTTTCATGGTGTGATTACCACCTCCGCATAGATATCTACTTCAAATGGTATGGTCACCTGTCTGAAAACGTTACCGCCAATTTCGATATACCCTGCCGTAGCATCACCGGGTCTGGAGTCAGTGGCATTTGATGACAGATTCGAATTAGCGCGCAGCGCAGATTTGATATTTACAATTGCTGACCACATCTCTGCGTCTATATCTTCCCTAACGTTGGCGCTAGTTTGCATGCGCCAGTAAGCACGTATCGTGAAATCGGCAGTGGTACTGCTGTCGCCAAGCGTTGTGAAGTCCTCACGGTGGCCTGTCAGCCATACCGCGACCATAGGCGTAGCGGCAATTGCGAGCGGTTCACCAACATAAACAAAGCGGAATGTGGGATCAGTCACAGAACTCAGGGCAGTATCTATAGCTGCAATTGCACCAGCGCGCGTCATTTGAGCTCACCCAATGCGTGGCTCAATAAAATCTCATCAATCCGTTTATGATTCTGATTCCAAGCGCGTGCAGTAATTTCAAACATTCGATACCCACGAAAACTAGTCTTGGTGCCACCCCTCATACCAGTTTCAATAAAATGGGCATAAGTGACTGGATCGCCAGTAATAGCACCGCTCCTAATTTCATGAGTCAATGAACTCATCTGACGTTGGCCAATACTTCCACGTAACCGTCCTGTTACCCATCCGTGTCCCGGATATAGTTGTTCCTGTACGTCACCAACCATTTCTGATGCTATATCATTCAGCCCAGCTTTGATTGCAGAGTGTACATTTGATCTGGGTGAGAAGTATTTACCTTTCAGATCAACCTTTATATCAATAACTGGCTGCTTTTTAGCCATTAGAAAACCAGCCCTGCGCTATCACGTGAAACGTAATAATGATCAAGTGCTAGCAAGGCACCTCTAATTTCAGCAGATGGCCGCGTTTGAATAGTTTGATCTCCAGTTCCAATAGTTTCCACGATACCCATATCACGGTCACGGTACTGAATCCGAGCAATGTCTGCGGTTACCATTTGAACGTCTGACGGATAGGTATATATGCTTACCGCAGCGCTAGAACTATGAGTTGCAGCGGTAGTACCGTTCACACCACGGATTACAGTAAGTGTAGTGCTACTGATCGCAGTGCAGTACATTTGCTCATCATCGATTTGAATAGTTGTACCGGGACCATGTACCCCACCCTGCGAATGACTAACAGCAGAAACAGTCAACTCATGTGCGGTGGTTGAGGAAATCGCACCTGTGATTGTCCCACCAGTGGTTTTTTCATTAGACCAGCCCCACGTCCCAGCGATTGATAATACTTGCTGGCCAGAACTGAAAGCCTTAGTGGTTTCCTCGGTTAGCTTCAAACGCCATTTTGGACCCGGTTGATTATAGGGCTCTAGCAAAAAGTCATTATCTATGCCTTCAGTCAACGTCTCAGATGTTGACCGCGCGGTATCTCCGTATGCAGTAACGGTGGTCGGACTAAGTAACCAACGATCTAACGGAATAATGGCATTGCGGAACTCATAAGTGTTTAGCGTTTGCGAATTAGGGAGCTCATATCGTGGATCAAATCTCAGAGACTGGTCGTTAAATTGAGATCCACCAAGATCATATAAACGAGTTTCTGTAGTTGCCCCAAAGGTCTGGCCACCGATATATGCGTCAACGGTTTTTGACGCGCGCTCAAGGCTTTCCCTTAACACGACAGCGTCCTGCGTCCATCCTGACGTATACGATGACCCAGCTAGGATGTCGCGCAAGAATGAAACAGAGCAATACGTGTGGTAATTGGGATATAGCGCCATCTACTTATCCTCACGCGCCAACAGATTTTTTGTTAAACGTCGCGCCATGTGAGTTTCTAAATTGCTACAAGAGCAGCAATCATGTTCGAGCTCATCTTTGCAACAAGCAGTGTTTCTCATGTTTTTCCTCAGAGTCTGCTGTGCGGCACAGGAGGGATTTAGCACCGCACAGCAGACTGATGGAGAGCCGCGCGCTAAGTTTTCTTCTTCTTAGCCTTCTCTAACTCGAAATAGCTAGCGTACCGATTCACCAGATCTTCTGTGAGCGTGTATTGCTCACCAGCAACATATAAATTATCACCGATCTGGCGATCTTCTACGCATACATATTTAGGCATATGCACTCTTTTCTGTAGGGCTGGTGCACGGAGGTCATACACCAGCCCCACTCCGCCGCGCTAGATTAGGCCTTCATCTTGAAGATGCGGAAAGCATCAGCAAGACCAACACGACCATCGCCACGCTGTCTGATGAAGAAACCCACCTGATCAGTGGCAGCGTACACCGAGTCATCCCTGCGTACAGACATGCCGATCCTGTCGATCAAGTAGTAGTTTCTGAAGTCTCCAATGCAGCCAAGCTCTTCAGCGGAGGCTGGCGCTGCACCGTTATCCCAACCTGTACCGTCGAACGCAACCACCGTCTTGCCCGATATTGGGCCTTCTGGCGCTTCACGTAGCGACGAAAGCAGATGCACACCAGCAGCAGTGCTGCCGATCTGAGCAAGGTAACCGAGGAAACTAGATGACGTGCTAATGATAGCGTTGGTTCTGAACTGCGCTGGCAGGTCAAAGTACCATGTCATCCAATCATTAACCGTGACGGCGGTTGCCGAGGCTGTAGCCGTTCCGTCAGTTCCGGCAGTTCTGATTCCTTGAATCTCGCTCGTACCGTCACCGCCAATGATCTGCTCATCTTCGTATCGGCCAGCAGCCTCGCCACCGATCTGAGCCAGCAGCGCAGGAATGTTCGTCATCGAATCTTCGAGCAACTCGCTGGATACCTTCACCGTTCCACCAGTCTTACGAATAGTGAAAGTGACTTGGCCAACCGTTGGAGTATTGTCACCATAAGTGGCTTCCTCGGCAATTACAGCCCACGACATACTTCCGAACGTTGGCATATAACCGTCTTTTAATCCGGTTGTAATGACCGTACAGTATGGCCGATGTAATCCACCCGGAACGCCAGTGTTGTGAATAACAACATTGCGGTATTCCTCAGGAACAAAGAAACCACCTTCAGCGTCGGTGCCTTCCTGCATAGCCTTGTGCTCTGCGCTTCCAGCCTCTCGCCAGAACTTGGCAGCGTTGACCGTTCGATCTCTAAACCAGCGCTCCCAAGTTTGCTTGTAGAAGCTCGCATCCTCTTTGAGAGCAGATCCCATTTTGTCCTGCACCCAAGTTGTCTGGATTGCTGGCGGCAGACCTTTGACATATCCGGCGGGCTCGTAATTGGCATCTACGTGAGCCCTACCATTGCCATCTGCGCGCGTCTCATTGAGTGCGTGCGTCTTGGCTTCCTCGATGGCAACTGGCACTGCGTTAGTTGGCCGGTTGTATTCACCCTTCAGCCGCTTGATTTCACTAACGGCCTTTTCAGCCTCTGCTGCATCAGCAACTAGCGACTGGCTATCAGCAATCATTTTCTGGGCAGCAGCTACGTCGTCGTTGGCTATGCTTTGTTCAGCATCTGCCAATAGCGATTCTGCCTTCTCTCGCATTTCGTCAATTTTTGACATCATTTCCCTTTCGTTGCGTTCATTCTTGAACGCATAATTGAAACTTTGGCGCGTAGCAGTTCCACGGCAACGTCGCTGGCCTTTTGGTCATTGGCGCTGTCATTTTCCGCACCTTTGGCGGCAATAGTTGCCGTACCCGGTGATGCTCCACGTAAAACACTTGATACTTCAACCCAATCAACATCAGAGATCCGCCTGATCGTTTCTCCACGATCACGTTCAACAGTAGAACCACCTACAGGGATATTGAACCCAACTGACCATTCCCGAACAAATCCACCTTTGACATTACTAAAAGCATCTCTGCCTGATTCGGTGTCAAGGTTGAATTGGATTCTGGTATATAGTCTGCTGGTTCCGTCACCAACAGGCATCGAGCGCGCAGCGATCACCTTTCCAACCACGCTGTTTACATCGTGGCCAACAAGGGCAGGGATTGGTAGGTTGTCATCGATACTATTATCAAACGCTGTCGGTTCGATGATGTCCTTATCCAAGTCAACCTCACCCATCGTATTGGTATAGGCTTCAACGATTCCTTCTGCCTCGGATAGCACCTTCACCTGATCTAGTAGTGCCGTCTTTTTTTCCATTACTTGCTTACCTCCACAGGTGCAGAACTTTCTACGACTCCATCAATCAAGCCCATTTCTTGTGCTTGCGTTAGTGATACCGGAGCCCATGTCAGACGGCAGTTAGGATGTGAATCGACGGCCATAGCGTCAGACGCTGTGTAAATTAGGTTATGCCGTTCAATACACGTACGGCTGTCAGTACCTATATAAGTATCGTTCGGGTCACCGTCTGGATCGTGAGCTCGCATCCACTGAATCCCTTGCTCTCTGTAATACCCAACGCTGGCAGCGTTTTGAGCGCGCATAACTTCTGTTCGCGCAATTGTCAGTGAACGGTTTCTATACGTTTCCTCAACCAGTGAATTGATTCCGGGAAACCCTTCTGCCGGAACGCCGCGCGCTACTTGCTGAATTGAATAGCCGCGCTCAACGCCAACTTCTATAGCACGACTAACCGCGTTGCGCGTTGTACGGTGTAAACCCTCAGCAGATTCTGTAGATAGAGACACGATCTGGCTAATAATTGGCATACGGTCATCAAATTCCAGAGTACCAGCAACGCCAGAAGCAGCTATGCTGTTCCACGTTACCCTAACGATCTCTTGAAACGATCTACTAAGAACCCTTGAAAGCTCATTGACAGAACCCGGCGGAAATAACATATCTGGATCTATTTCACCCGGCGCAATCTTTACGTCCGATGCAGATGCTTGCATCTGCCTACCAAGTACACCAGCCACGCGCGATCTCAACTGATCAAAATAACGCTGTAGCACAGCGGTCATTTCCTCAGTCATTTCTTCACGTTCATTTAATAGGCGCTCACCTAGCGCCACCGATCTGGGCAGCGCCTGCCCTTGCTGTTTTTCTTCATCGGCCAGCACAATCAACTGTTCTGGATCTGGCGCAGATAGTTCGTTAGCTATTGTGCGCGAAGCAACATCTGGTGGCACGATTTCATCAACGGGATCGAACCCAAGCAGAGCTCTGCTTTCGTTTAGAGTCAGTATTCCTGCCAAGAACTGAGACACCACGCGCTGAGATTCTGCGTCATGGTCGGTTTCATACGCAGCCACCCCAGCAAAGTCAGGAGCAACCCATTTACCGGGTTCTTTATAGGTCAATTCAATAGTTCGCTCCAAAAAAGTAGCGATCCGGTGCGCCATCGGTGAAACGGTTTCATCCCAGAACGCGCTACGCGCTTCTTCATAGTTGGAGTAGGTGGCGTGCTCTAGGCCAGATTCTAGTCCTAAAAGTATGGGAGGCACGCCAAACACGGCACAGATTCTAGTTTCAGTAACCTTTGTTATGGCCGATGCGTCCATTTCCTTGAGCGATGGAGCCACCTGTTGGTACTCAGCATCTTCATCAAGTACCGCGATACCATGCCAGCCACGGTTACCAGAAAATGAAGATCGCCATTTAGCGCGTGCGCTGTCTGCTTCTTCTTGGCTGTTTAGTCGCCTAGTGACTTTCAGTATTCCAGCCGGAACGCCAGCATTGGCAAAGTAGGCACGCAGGAACGTTGACACTGCGGTGTCTAGATTTACGTGCTTGGCAGCAACTTGAAGTGGAGCGAGCCCATACACATCGTCATACGGGTTCGGCAGCTTCATGTGTGACACGTCGTCTGCTTCTAGCCTGTACTGCGCGCCATCAATCGTATATTCATAATGCGACACAGTGCCGTCACGGTTTATTTTTACGTTCACACGGTCTGAGCGCAGCAGCCTGAGGCCAACAATACGAGATGCAGAGTTGCGTTCACGTACAACGTAGGCATTGCCCGTAACCAGTAGGTAGACAGTCATCAGTTCAACAAACTCTGACTGGCCTTGATCGTCGTTTGGGTTTCTGAGTAATTCGGCCAAGCCGTCACTGATTTGAATCTCAGTGTTGTCACGGTCACGCGCCATCACTCGATAAACTGGCAACGATGTGGATGTTGCGATCTCTTTGATTGCCGCGTTTACAACCGTATTGCCGTTGTATCCTTCAGCGGCAAAGCTCGCATAGCTGCCACTGCCCTTACCGTTATCCCACTGTGGAGCAAGTGGCAGCGACATTGAAGCGACTGAGGCCTGTGCCATTTTGATCTCGCTAGGTGCGAGCCAGTCAAACAACCCCATATATACACACTCCTAGTCCACAAATAAGTTTGCGGTTCGGTTTGTGATAGTGCTGCTGCAACAGGATTGCATATACCCTACCATATTCCCGGACCAGCGTTGTCAAGCATTACTTCAGTCAGGGCATGTACCAGCGCATCAACGCGGTCATCGTTCTCACCGCCGTCACCAGTAAAGCTAGCCATCTGATCTTCGAGTTCTGAATATGTGCCTACGTGATGAACCCTGCCTTGCTCATACAGGGCAGCTACTGGTTCAGCGCGCAGTCTTTTACCACGTGATGCCCTGATTCGTTTGATGGGCACTGTAGGGTCAACCGTTGAGAGTAGAAACTCAACCATCTCACCGCCCTGATTATCCTCAACGATCAACCGATCAGCGCTGTATTCATGGTATGCCTGTGCCGCGCGTCGCGCCCACCCGTCTGGACTCATCCTGCAAGACCTGTCGTCAAGTACATAACCAACCCCATCAACACCGATACCAGCGATCACAATGCCTGTCTCATCGCTTTGCTCGTTGGCCGTTACGGCAGGATCGACAGCAACAATAATCCTGCTCATCTCTGGCTTTGTATTTTTACGTAAAGCATCGAGCATCGAGAGCGACCAGAGCGCTCCTGGCACGTCATCCACGAGCTCACCCATTAACTCTTGGCGGCCAATGCGCGTGCCTTCGTATCGGGTAATGATGGAATCAAAGAAGCTTGCTGCTAGGTTTTCGCGGTTGTCATACGTGGTGCCACGAGTTGTCACAGTATTTTCTGCGTTCAAGATTGATCGAACTAATCGCGTCGGACGCGGTGTCGTGGTTACTAGCGCTCTTGGATCGTCTCCTAGACGTAGACCGAGCATCAGCATGTCCCAAGTCTCGGAATATCTCCACGCGCCTAGCTCATCAGCCCACGCAGTATCATGCTGTGGGCCACGTAATCGTTCCGGTTCTTCTGCACTGTATGTAGTAGCGATTGCCCGATCATTTGGCCACGTCAAACGTCTCTTGCTTGGTTCATAAGTTGGACGCATACCGGGCTTCGATGTGGCTAGTATCCCTGACTCACCCTCTACCATTACGTCACGAATGTCGGCAGCGGTAGATCCAATCAGAGCAACGCGCCGCGCACCAGCGGCTATTTGCTCATGTATCCATTCAGCGCCAGCCCTAGTCTTACCAGAACCCCGTCCTGCCATATAGAGCCACGTTGACCAATTACCGTCTGGTGCTAGCTGCTCGCTTCTAGCTAAATCTGTGCGCCAGTCTTTAGATGTGCCACGTATTTTAGCAGCCTGTAACCCTGCTGCTTGAATCGCAATAACGCTAGATCGAGACTGTAAAATCAGTATCCTCCATAATTGCCATATTCTCTATCCTCAGATAGTGCGCTCTTGCCCAGATCTGACAATGCATCTCCTATCTTGGCGTGGTCAGACATGATGGTTCGCATTTCGTTCTCGATAATCGCGTCAGTAGTTTCGAGATCAGAGATCCGATCTTCTAGTTCTTCAATATCATCTTCGATATCTGATGGGTCAAATTTCTCACTATGGGTTTCATCCATAGTCGCTAGCTTTTCCTTGATATTCTCAAGGTCTGTTTGGAGTACAGCTACGTCTACCGTTGTTGCCTCTTGCTGCATATTGGAAACCGCACTGTCAAGGCTGCTCACCGTACTATCTAACTGAGCGACATACCAGATAATGCCAAAGGCTTGAACCACAATCGCAACAGCCATTCCGATTGAGACCTTCATATTGCGTAAGTCCACGGACTGTCCTAACCATCACGGATACCAGTGAAGAAGCAAGCGAAAGTAACACCACCTTCGGTGCTAACTCGATGATGCACATTACCTTCAACTATGAGCCTTGATCCAGCGAATATAGGCAATGTTTGTTTGCCACCATCTAGTTCAATAACACCCTCACCTCTGATACCAATATATATCTCAGGCCACGGGTGCGCATGTCCTCTAGTTGATTTGTCGGGGTGTAGTTGCGTTTCAGATAATGTGAACCCACCCATATCCACATCTTGGATACAGTACCGATCATCATCTACTACTTTGTGAAAGTTATATATCATTACGCTGCTCGATACCTTTCAGAAATAATTTTTGGCACTGCGTTATTCCAGTTGATACTGTGGTGAAATCTACGCATAGACGCTAGCCACTTCACCTTTACGCATGACGGCGCATACATTACTGAATAAAAAGATTTGAGATATGTACCGGAGTCCAGATATACATCTGTCATCCCTCCAGTAGTCTGCTGTGTCTGCTTTTGATTGAGTTGCAATGTCCAATACGTAAAAAATAATTTGCCTCTGTTACCCAGAGAGACATAAGCATTTACATCTTCATTTATTCTTCCCATAAACGGGAATGGCCGCTGAACGTCACATACAAAACTATTCATAGCCTTTCGAGTAACACGTGCAACTAAATCTCTATCGCCACTAATGTGATCGCCACCCTGAGACATAGCCAACGTTGACGCGCCTGTACTTTCTACGAAATCAACCATCAAACCAAATACTTTATCTATCTTGCGAATGTTCCAACCGCGTAATACGCCAAACTTATCCGGCGATCTATATAAAAATGACGTGTAATCGTCATCGAGCTCAATAAAATAACGAACACCCACATCCTCTGCTAGCTTCCAGCTAGCATTGCGCGCAAAAAATATCGTCCTGCGGTCTGTAAAGTTATCACCTTGATCAAATTCCCTCGCGATCTCATCTTTTGAGAATACCAGCAGCGCGTCGCCAAACTTCTTACGATACTCATTCAATGATGGATCTGAATCGTCGCATACGATGTATACTTTCCCTGTATACCCGGAGCGCATTAACGTTTCATAGGTCAGTAAGTTATCTGGCCTGTTATAAGTCAAAATGAATACAGCAAAGTCACTACGCATCTGGATACTCGCTATCCAAAGCATCGAGCATACTTTCATGTAATTTGAGAAACCCACGTTCAACGGCTTGGTCGCTATCAACTACCACTAGCGCAGACGCTTCCATTAAGCGCTGCAAATTACTATCAGCATGAGCGTAATAATTGGCAATCTTGTCAAAGCGCAAAACAGTATGCCGTTTGGCTGCTACCACTAGAAACGATTTCAAATCCTTCGGAAGATCGGCTGCATCGATATCAGTTAAAAGTAAATCCGTTACAGAAGTATCGTATAGCTCAGAAACCGACGGCTGCTCACCCGTAGGTTCATATATTGGTGTTTCGATTTTCTGTGTGTATGCCACACCGTCCAATTCAGCTTCGATCCCAGATTCGGTAGCTAAATCTGATAACATTTGCGCGATAGCGCCATCACTTGTTTCAACCATTTCAAGTAAATCGCTCAGTGCGTCCGTATCAGATTCAGCCATTGCAGATAGTGGATCGAGCGTCGATAGGATTAGATATTCCTCATCCTCGCTCAAGTCAACGTATACAACTGGTACGGCATCTTCACCGCGCTGCGCCGCTACAGCTACGCGCGCGTGGCCGTCCACAAGGTAGCCAGTGCGCTTGTTCACGATAACGTCTTGAACCCAGCCCACCTCATCTAAAACGCCAGCCAGCGCGTCGCGCTGTGCCTGTGGATGGGTACGCCAGTTTCTCGGATTGCCAACTAAATCAGACGGCGCTGCTTCACCGTGACCAATGATTCGAGACTCCCACGCCATGATTCCCTCCAGTTAGATAGCCAAATGCACCTTCACAAACTCAACCGCTGCTTCTTCGTCCTCTGGGTTTAGCCCAGCCTCGCGTGCCTTCTGACGAGTATCGGCTTCAATTGCTGGCCAACTAAGCTCCAACCGTTCTGGCTGTGCCAGCCCTTCAAGGCGCACAACTGAATCAGTAATAGCGCGCGCTTCTCGAATACTGGCAACGTCACCTTTGACAACTGCCGGCCAGAGCGCCAGCAGCATACGTTCGTATCGGGCTAGCACAATTGTGATGCGTTCCTGCAACGGCTCGATGTGGTGCTTTTTGATCGCGCGCCTGACAGCGCTTCGAGCGTCTGTGCGCTTCTCATAGTTATTCATTCGTTGGATATCGCTATAAGACGCACCGGACAGTCGGGCATTTAATGCTTTGATATCCGCTAGTGATCGTTGCTCTTTTACGCCATCATCAGGTTTACTCATATATTTCTTCCAGATTAGTGTATGCCGTCCTGATCCTGTTCCAGTCCTCAACAGACAATAACACTAACTGCCTATTAAGTTTTCCAACTCTGACTTCCTCTAGGGTGACAACCGCGAGCTCATTATCTCTCCGAGCAGCATGCGCTTGATCTAACGCTTCGTGGATGCGCGCAGATAAAATGCGCCTACCGTATTTATGCTCAATCGAAATAGGGAAACCTGCAATGTCAGCACCAGTTATATCGGGCTGGTCACCTCTACTACGTCCAGACACAGGGACGCGCTGCCCACCCATTTGACTAGCCATACGACGTTCTGATTGCTTCCAAGTTGACCGATTAGGTTGAGTCAACTGCCGCTCCAACATGACCACGGTTTAAATGATTTGCCAGCTTGCTGATAAACGATCCACCCTGCATCCAAGTTCTCAGAACCATTATGCAAGTCATACTCTTTAGCCAGCAAGGGATGGTATCCCGTATGTATTTGCAACCAGCCTAAACTAAAACCGTTATCACCAACAGCGCGCATATTAAATTGAGACTCGCATCGTGCTATGTCCTCTAATTCTTGATGTAGCTCTATAGGCCACTGTGATTTGCGTAGCTCCAAACGAAACCCGTCAACACCATCGGGAATATCTGAATGGATTGGAAGATAGAGCTCATATACTTCAAATTCATCGATAACAGGCGCAAAGGCCAAAAACACAGGCTGTGTAATGTCCATTACAGCGTTTACTTTTAGATCAGGGTGTCTAGGTATTGCGTTATCTGGCTCTAGTGGTAGAACGGTATGAGTAACAAAAACAGAACTGTCTAAGTGTGGCACGCGCGCGCGCGTATGGAGCGAGAGCGCAAGTGCAATTATTGTAATGGCTAATAGCGCAGTTGCATTGGTGTACACAAGCATTTATCAACTCCACACCCACCGCTACACCTACTACATAGTGAACGCTGTAAATCTTTAGTTGGACCACCGCAGCAATGACACATCCCGATGGCATCTGACTGAGCGTCAAAGTCATCAGGATCTGCTGCGTCGATTGTGGCTTCTACCGATAGCCAACGACTGGTGACTTGCTCACCAGCCGTTGCGTGCCTTCGGCAACCATGCCTACTGCTCAATGAACTGCTCCACCTCTGATGCTAGCAGTGCAGCTACCAGAGTCTTGAGGACAGAAGCATCTGGGAAGTGCAGATAAAGCGTGTTGTGTGTGTCAGAATCTATCCTAATGTTGACCTGGTCGACTGCTGTGGTGTTCTTGCTCCGGTCAACATAGACCTTGCAATTGGTGCCCACCGTTATGGTCTGGCTGGTATACGTTGGTGAGTGTCTACGTGGCATTGGTTCCTCTTTCCTGTAACCAGCGATGATAGCGATTATGCCCGGCGATGTACGTTGTAATTTGCTTATGAAGCTCGCGCATAGTCGTGAAACTTGCCCCTATACCCAGCGGCAGGACTTGTTGTTTTTCTGTGGCTGAATCATAAGCGCTGTTCCACTGCATTACTCTGTAGCGCATACGGTTTCGCTTCCCGATGGGACCATCCGTTGCATCAAGATAATATCCATGATCTATTTCGTTCAGAGCCTCGACTGCTTCAAATAGATCTGCGATACCTATTGCTTTTTTCGTGTCGTCCATTTTTCTGTTCCCTTCGCTGTCTGCGCGTAAATTTCTAATCCGCTGATACTCTAGTCATAGCCTCCTTTATGAACTCTTCCATCATCTGCTGAATTTCACGATTCTTGACCTCCTGCCGTACCAATAGGATCATCGCTTTGGCTTCCAGTTTCCAAGCATCGATTGTGATTGATTCTTCCCTGTCAAGAGTGTTGTCTCTGTATAGATCCCACATTTTGCTGTTCCCTTCGCTGTCTGCGTTTGATGTATACAAATATAGACTGTTGTATACATCCTGTATAGTCCATATTCAGTATTTATTTATATTTCTCACACCGCCCCTGTATGTATGTGTGTGTGTGTGTGTGTGTGAGTGAGAGATATATATAATTATAGATATAGTTACTAACAGACCAGCATCCAGAAAACACCGACCACCATTGGCTTTTTGAATTATCGCATTTATCGCGCGCGATAATTAGATCAGGGTATTTATAGCGCGCTATAAATAGGTTGCCCTTCGAGCTCATGCTAATTCCCACACTTTGGCTGGCCTACCCGGACCGTCAGGTTGCTGTTGGCTTACGGTAATCAGCCCACGGTCTAACAGTGTGTTTTCTATCTCGTCTGTCTGGCGTGCTGTCAGTTTCAAATCTCTGGACAGTTGCGAGCGCTTCATTGCGCCACTGGCTAGCTGTGCCAGTATTCTGTCGTGCCCGTGTTCTGCCTGACGCTGAACCGCAGTCAGCCCACCTACTTGAGCGCTGAACCTTAGTGCGGCATCCGTCCACCGCTCTACCACCCTGCTAGCTTGCCGCGCGTCACTTTCGTCAACTGAGAGCTCATGCACTGCTGGAACTTCTACACTTAGGCTGGATAGCATCGCTAGCTTGAGAGTCATCGCGGATAGCCGCTGGATGATTTCAGATGGCTGTGCCTCGATGCGTTCAATTGCGCTGTCGGCAATCAGTGCTGCTTGCTCAGTCCAAGTTGCAGGAATGTCCTGCTTGTCGATTGAGGTGCTAGACCACAGGAATAGGTGTTGCAGATACGACAGTAGCCAAGCGCGCTCGTTCTCACCGTTTGGCGCTGGTTCGTAAAACGGTCTGCGCTCTGGTCTAGTGGTAGGCCAGATGAACGCGAAACGTGGCAACAGGCCACTCTGTACTTCACGTGAGCTCAGCGACTCAAAGATTGAGGCGGTGCTAGCCGTCAGCAGTGTCAGGTGTGGGTCAACCATCTCGTCGAAGTCTGCTCTGCTTTTGCCGTCTGCCGGATTGCGTTTGGATCGGCGTTGGTATCTGTATCGACGTGTTCCGTATGCCTCCAGAATGATTCCCGGCGCTGCGCTCATATAGCTGTTCCGAGATAGCATCTGCTCTAGGCTGGAACCAAACTCGTCACCGATGATGAGCGATCCACGCCGTGAGCGTACTGCCAGCGCCTCAATCAATGCCTCTGGCGTCGAGCGGTTAGGCATTACGGTGGATGATTCAACGTCCTGCATAAGTCCGGTTGCATATCCAAGTGATGTACTCTTGCGGCTGGCTGTCGTGCCGCCAACGATCAGCAGATACAGATTGGTTGCTAGGCCTGTCGGCCAAGGCGGAAAGAACGTCCGCACGTTAGGACTACAGCTAGCCAGCAGGGATAGCGCAGCCGCTTCGTGATATTCGTGCGGTGCATCCGTCTGGTTGGATGCCCAACTGATGTACCGACCAACAAATCCATCACTTGGCCATCCATGATCGAAGTGGTAATCGTCAGACCTATTGGCGGACGCGCCGTCATCTGTTGAAGCAGCAACAACAACCTGAGTAGGAGACGACGCGCCCAGCCTGATGTTACTACCAAAATCCTCCACCGTGGAGGCATATCCCTGTGCAGCTAGGTCACGCGCTGCGGCGCTATAGTCGCCGTCGTGTTTCAGCAGTGCGTATACGCTGAACTTGGAATAGCCACGCTCGATCTCGAACGGGTAGGCCGACGTTGAGAACACGTAGAGCATGTCTGAATCTGAGTAATTAGTGGTGGCATCAATGCCAGAGGTCTTTGCGTTTGGTCTGCGCCAGTAACCCTCGCTGCCACGTCGCTTTGTGAGAGTCCACCCAAACGGTTCCAGTACGTCACTCCACGATGTACGCGCGGCATAGATATCTCCGGGTCTGTCTCCGTCGTGTTCGACAGCGGAGCGTGGCGGCTCAGCCTGCGGGTGTATGCGCTGGTCAAGGCTGCGCGCTACTGTTAAGAGCTCATCTCGCTGGTCAGGAGTAATGGTCACTATTTCGGACGGCGAGCCAGCCGTGCGCTCGTATGATTTTCCTGTTGGGTGTGTTCCGCCACCACTCGGTGCCACGATGACATAGCCACCCTCGCCACGTGTCTCGATAACAACCTTGCCGTCTGCCTGCGTGGCTAGCTTCTGATTGCCGCTAATCTCGTCACAACGCCAGAACATATGTGCGCCGTGTGGCGTGCGTTCTGAGTAGCCAGCCAGTACAAGTTCAACGAGCTCACCAGCACCGAAATCTGCCGCGCGTTCTCTAAAATCTGACAGCGCTTCTACGGTATCGAAATCAATGCACTCAAGATTTCCTGAGACTTTCCCAGTCACCCAGCCAACTGCCACCCGTCCGGCAGGACTCTCGCGCCGTCCAAACCAGCGTTGGAGCTCATCTCGATTGCATTGGCGCGCTTGATAGTCTGACCAAGATGCTAAATCTGGTCGCTTGCTCCCGTCGCTCTTGACCGGAACAACGCTGACTCCTGCCTTCCATGCTGATGCTGTTGCATCAAGAATATCCATCACTTGCTGGGAAGTAGCCATTTTTACCCTCCTGTTGGCTCTACAGATCAGCGCGTCGAGCGCTTGATGGTCGCGCACTCCCCAGCGGCACAACCATCAATACATAGCGTGAGCCCAGCAATGCTTACCCGACGCGCTGATCTGTAAATCCAACGCCAGACAACTGACACCACTGGTGCTGTCAGTGGTGTCAGTGTCCAGCTAATCCCTAAAAGGGATCGGCATCCTCTGCCACCTTCTTCTTCTTTTTCTTGATAGGAGTCATAGCGACAATACGTGGGTAGCCATTCTCATTGTGGTCTATGAGCGCTCTTGCACTCTTGCCAACCAACCCCTCCGCAATCTCGGAACCGCTAGTGTCGGCTGCCAGTTCCTTCGCGTATAGGGCATCTGCCCACTTGCGCGCTGTGGCTCTTGGGCTTAGTGAAACCCCTGTCTGCTGCCACCATTCGTAGTCTGTCCCATCCTCCCATGTGATAGCATCCCCATCTTCATCTACCACAGAGAAAACCCAGCGCATGCGTTCGCCGTAGATGCCGGGTTCCATATCTTCGATAGATAGAACTGTCACTGTGTATGTGCCCGATTCGATCTGTGGTAACTCACTTGTTGCGTTACTTACATCTTTGAACATTATGGCCTTTCTGCCCTGTCGTTCTACTGTTTCTATTAGTAGCCAATCATATTTCGTAGGTTGTGTTGAATGTCCTCCTTTCCTGTACGTGTAGAATAGCTGGCACGCGCTTTCAGAATACGCTCAGCGCTTGGGGTAGGGTTTTATTTGATCTTCAATTTGCGCTTTATGATATTTCCGTTCTTTTCTATTTCCTAAAAAGTAGAAATACCTTTTCTTGTTTGCTTGGGGAATAAACTCAGCATCAGGAAAACGCTTCAAGATTTCTTCTTTTTTTGTTGTTCCGATCTTTTGCCTGATTGATCTTGCTCCATACAATTTACCTTTTATTTTTACTCCAAATCTGTCATTTTTTCGACTATTGACTTTTGGATTGTTTTCACGCATTGAACCAATGTAGTCAAAATTACACGCCTGATAGATCGTTCCTATTTCGCCAGCCTGTTCATCAACAGTGGCTGTCACTATTTTGTATTTCTCTGGCAGCATTTTCATAGAAGAAGTAATTAATTTGCTAGCACTATGGGGGTGTGCCCAATGAACGCAAGCGCCTCTGGAAAGGAGAATGATTTTATTTGTAAAATCGTATTTGTCCCAACGTCCTAGATTTTCGATATATTCGGTGCTGTAAACAACAGCACCTCCTAAATTGCCGTCAAAATATATCCCATAGCAATACTTAACCATCGCTGGCATACAGCCCAGCCATTCATATTTTTCAATTAAACTCGTTGCTGTTCTTACATTAATTTCTTTTATTTCAGCCCTTTTTATATCTGTATCAATCCCTTCCCACCATTCGCCAAAGAGGTTGAGGGCATCTTCCCTTTTCATTTTGTCTCTGACCATTTTTTGATGCGCAGTCATCTAATAACCGATCATGTTTCTGAGATTGTATAGCTCTAACGCCAATTCAAAGCCACGCGTAAATGGATCTATCATTTCGCTGCCAGTCTTGGTGAAATGATTAGCTTGTCCCTTGATTGCTCTTGGCGATTGAAGAACAGCTAACACTTGTACCTTGTGGCCAGCCTCCTTGAGCAGCATCGCGTAGGCTGCTGCCTGTACAAAGTGATCAGGATAGACCCGTTTTGAGGTCTTGATATCCAGTACCGTGGGCACACCGTCCAGCAAGCCATACCAATCAGGCGTACCTCCGAACCCTAGCTTGGATGACACCAGCGGCTGCTCTACCAGTACTGGCTCGAACTCATGCTCATCAATCCAACTGACTGCATGATGGTCTGAGATACGCGCCTCCTTAAGCGCTGCCTCGTTATATGAATCGAGGATCGGTGGGTCACCACCGATCCTCGATAGGATTAATTCATGTGCTGCCGTACCAGCTACAGCAGCATCGTCGCGCGTTTTATTTAATGGCCTACCCCTTAGCCCTTCTGAGTGTGCCCAGCCTATAAGCGCTGGCTTGCTCCATACCAGCCCTAGTATCTGAGTAACGGACGGCAGCCTGTTGCCTCGCTCATCCTCATAGCGCGACGTTGGCATTATGAATCTAGGGAATGGTTGCGCCACTGCCTGATCAGTTCAAGCGAGGCAGTGCTAATAATTACTGTCAATACAAAGATGAACATATTCCCTCCTACGCGAAAGGTTGCCGCTGTGCAGCAATCAGGGAAGGAACAGAAACCCTGATCACTGCACAGCGGCAACCTTAGGTTGCCTATCCTTCGATTAATTAACCGGTGATAACTTGGTGCTCTCATTATCTATGAAACTTGATAGCATTTTCTGTTCCCTTCGTTCTCTACGTTACGTTGAGTATAACTCCGCATTATGCTTAGTGTATACACATCGCTGTATTTTTATAATTCCTCTGGAGTAACGATCTGGGGTAGCTCCTGCTGTGCACTTTGAGCAGGACTAGAACTGTATGCCCGGAAGGTTGTGAATCCATCGATCTTTGAGATCTTCAATTCAACATCTGCGTTTAGTGGCATCCCCAACTCGACACATTCATTCAAAAGGGACAGCAACCGTTCGACAGTCATTGAATCTTCAATCCGTGCAGTTGCTCTCCGTTCTTCTGTCGTTTCTGCCCTGTAATTTAACTTGTGTGGAATCATTTCTTATTACCCTCCGCAAGATGATCGATGGCTTCAACGTAATCCTTATAAAACTGTGGTGTTGGATAAATCTCAACTGCCGTCTCAAATATCGCCAGTCGTGCCCTGTGCATATTTAGGTAACCAGCGATATCTATTTGCCGCAATCCTGCGCTGCGTCTCCTGCTGACCATATCCTTCATAGGGCCATTAAAGTCAGTAGCCATGTCAAGACTCCAGCCGTTCAGTTCTTCTTTATCGGTTGGCACTTTTGTACTCCTTAAGATCTGCGTATGTTCCTTTATAGTGCATATCGCGTTCGATACCTAACCCGAATGGCAACTCAATACTTTCCAACTGGCTCAGGGTGAAATATCCCCACTCAGTTTCTAGCAAGGAGACCAGCCCGAAAAACTCCCAATCACCCTCTCCTACTTCCTCGCCATCCATTACCCACCATGTCCCACTGCCAGTCGGATTGAAAAACTTAACGATGACTTGAGCATCATCGCTGAATCCAGATTCAGAGTTACTGCTCACATTCTCTGAGCTCACCTCTAGCTTCTTGATTATTTCCTTCGTCAGCAGCTTCATTTTGTTCCCTCCATTACCTTTACATCATTTTGATGTATACAGGTTGTATACAGAATATATAGATCCCAAGTGAAAGGGTCTAGTGACTGCCAAAAGTTTTTTTATATATCTCACGTATAGGTGTATACACCATTGGTACATCACTATATATTTGTATACATCAAACAAGGACAACGCGAAGGGAACAAGATAGGAATATGAGCAAGGAAAAAGTAGGGTCAACGATCTCAAAGGCGTGCTCGTACTGCAACGCACGAGCAGACGCGCCATGCGCATACCGACAAGGGAGCGCCTGCCAACTAGACAACCCACCATGCACATCAGAAGATGCCGCTCGGCAATGGTTGAACGATCCAGTCAATAGGCTAGTAGTAGATATCTTCATCCTCTAGGGCAAGCTAGGGATACATCAAACGCAGACAGCGAAAGGAACAGAAAATGTTTGTAGACGGCAAAGACAGAGATGACATCCGATACGTAGACTTCCGAGAACTAAAAGATGGCGACACCGTAGAGATCAACGGATTCAAGGTTGAATTAAAAATTAAGGCAGAGTTTCGAGAAGATGGATCCTTTATAAAAGGCAGCCCCAAGAGAAGATATCATGTGTTGCCACCCCACGGAAAACAGTGGAAATGCTCTGGTGGCTATGGAACATCCCACTTCACTATTTTGCACACCACAAAGGAGCTTCAAAGGTTCACGACTGGCGAGGTCTCAGAGCTCATTAACTGCACACCAGATAACTGCGCTCAAGAAGCAGACAAACATTCCGCGATCATGTGGCAAGAATTAATCGATGAATTTGATGAAAAAATAGGTGAAGGGCTGCGTGCACTTTACGATCTCTTTGATTGAGCCGCACCGTGGATAAGGCCGCCACTAAAGTGGCGGCCTTTTTTATTGCTTGCCAGTTGGTTTATCCATCTCCAGCAACCACGGCCAGCGCTCTCTGACTATTCTGTAGATCGCGGATGCTATTGACGAAATAAGCATCGATGCAGCCGCAGCCGTCCCGGTGTCGATACCCAATTCCACGAGAACAGCAAGTGAAATAGCTGCTGGCGATCCAGTTACTAGAGCATCACGAATAGGTTTCTTATTCATCGTTTACCTTCCTCGAATTGCTAGCTTGGTGGCCTTTTCGATTGCAGCACCAGCCTCGATGAGTGCCTTCAACAGATCATCGCCATCTTCTGGTTCTGGTGCATCGTCAGGGCTGGCGCAATAATCTAGGAACTCAACGTTGCCATTATTTCTACCAAGCCACCTGTTCTCCAATGGTCCAAGTACAAAATGCAGATGTGCCCCAGTACTCAATCCGGTGCTCCCCACCTCACCGATCTTAACCCCAGCCTCAACTGCCTCGCCTTCAGAAACCAACGGTGGGTCTTTTAGGTGAGCGAACATTACCCGATAGCCAGTACCATCTTGCAGTCCAATCGTGGCAAAGATGCAGTTGCCAAACCACTTCTTGATCTGTGCAAACATTGGGTTGGTGCTCGTGATCGCAAGGCTAAAAATATCAGTGATGAGTAGATCGCATGGTGCGAGCAGTGGCGTACCTGAGGGTGCCGCGATGTCGGTGCCGTTATGACCTTTAGAATGTGCAGCAATATCCTTTACCCCAAACTTGCTGGACACGTCACCATCAAAAGGCAAACCAGTGATAGTACCTAATCCAAAGCGGCCACCATTCGGGTTATAGATCGTGTTAGGAAACAGCACTGTCATTCTAGTTCGTCCCTCCGTGTTTTGCGTTCAGTAGGTCTGTTAGCGTCTGACCTTGCGTGCTCAATTTCATGCGAGTGCCGCCATGCCACAGCGTCTGATACTGAGCCATTTAGATCAGCAAGACGTTTCTCAATTCTGGCCAGTGTGTTTTCAAATACTCTCAGGCGTGGCGTTATCACAGCCTTATAAATCAACACCAGTAAGCCAGCGATTCCTAAAATAGCCCCACTTATCTCTGTGATGATAATTGACTGGTCGGACATTAGAGCCCGGCAGCTTTCGCTGTTGCGCGAATTAGCCGATCGCTTTCTTCTGGCGTTAGGGCATCATCGGAGTCTGCCAGTTCTGTAATTGTACGTTCTGGTGACGGTGTAGGGTTCGGAGGCACTGATGCAAAATCGCCTGAGCGTGGATCGGCCGCATCGTCTGATAAATCAACCGCAGTGATGAGCTCAACACCCAACTCATCAGCCATCTGCTTACAGGCTTGGATTTTCGTAATCTTGAACTTGGCAGCCGTTGTTTGTTTAGTTCCGGCATACCATAACCCATCATTACCAACTCTGAAGTAGCGTTTCATTTCATTACTTCCTTCTAAGATGCCTTTTGATATTCAAAATAGCTGCCTTTTAAGATGGTGGTATTTGATGCGACTGCGCTGTTTTGCGCCCACTGAACCTTCACAGTCCCAGCATTGTCAGTATTGATCACTCCGTTGATTGTCATGGTTTGGATGTAGGTGTCTGAAATCGGGATCATCTTCCACTCATTGTAGACAGCACCACCATTTGAATAGAACCCGTTGTAGTAAACGTTGGTATCGTTGCTGGCGCTCGTGTTCCGATAGATAGAGCCAATCTGATAATCAGTGGTGGTTGAATCGCTATAAACAGTTTTCAGTTTGAAACCAGCAGAGTTTTGCCCCGAAAAAGTCCAAAGAATCTTATACGCATATGACGATGACGCATCTAGGCTAATGCTTACCCAGTCATCATCGTCCTGATATGTGGTGCTGTTGTTGACTGTCTCCGAACTGGTCTTAAAAATCCTAGTGGGCCCACTGGATGGCAATGCCTCCCACGCTGGCGCACTTCCAGCGCCAGTGGCAGTCAGGACTAGTCCATCTGCCCCAGCAGCTAGCCTAGCCAGTGTGTTTGCTCCACTAGCGTAGACAATATCTCCTGTGGTGGTGACAACTCCGGGAGCCGTCATCGACATATCTCCTGAAGCACCCAAGAAGGTATTCCACTGTGCTGCCGTTATGATGTCACCAGTAGATCGATCTGATGGTGCAGTCCAAGCCATTATGGTGTCCTTCCTAGAACGCTAATATAGTACCAGTGCCCAAATCACCAATGCCAAGTGCCCAGCCGCTTGACCGTTCCGTACTGGCAAATTTAAGCGTAGTTTTCATGCGGTTTTTTCCAAATGAGTGTTTTATACCTTCAACAAATAATTCTTGAGTAATAGCAGATCCACCACCCGGTGGTGCATAAGTTACAGTTACTCTATCTCTGAGCTCAACATCAAGGGCAGCCGTCATCAAATCTGCATGGCTCTGTGGCGCTAGGCTTACGGATCGCACGCGCACCTCTGGGTCTTTATACTGCCTGACCAGATATTGGGCTGTGTACAGTGCCTCTGCATCAGTGCTAAACATCAGATTACTTAGTTGATACGAACGCTTGCCAAACTCATTGATCGAGTCTGTATTGGAATCTGCTTGTGCAGTACCACTGGCACGTGCCACTGAGACAGCGTTCTTAACTAGATCTAAACTGTAATCGTAGTCGATGGATTCAATAGGCAAATTACCAGTGCCAAATGTGTATCTTGATGTATTACTACGAGTTTCGGAAAGCAGACTATGTCGGCCATCGAACTGCAAGGTTCCAGCAGCATCGCTATAAACTGCACCCTGCTCAGTTAAGGCTGTGCGTTGTGCCGCTGCTAGTGCATTGGTTTCTGTAAATGTAGTTGCCTGTAATGTAGCTACACCGGGATCTACCTCTGACCTTGATACCCCAGCAGCATCGATGATTTCTTGTGCCGCAACTCCAGCAAGCCCTGCTGTTGTCGTCACTGTGATATCAGTCTTGGATAGATCGGTTAGTGGGTCACTAAACTTGGCTAAACTGACAGCGTCAAATTTGCCTTGATAAAGCATGTCCCATTCCCTGATCACGCCATAAAACACATCATAAACGGTTCCAGTTGTTGGGTGCGTTGCCTTTATTCTGATCCTGCGTCCCGGTTTGATTTGGGTCACGCCGCTATCAACATGTGTGCCGCTCAGGTTTAGTGGATCGTAATTCCTGCTCCGATTGTCTAACGTAACTGAGCCACTCCCAGCCTTATATTTTTCCAACTCTCGTGATCGTCCTCTACTTGTGCTCAACGATCTAACGTCTGACCATACATTGGTATAAACAGAAGCGTCATCTGGCGCGCCAAGCTGTGTAGTAAATGCGCTGCTGCCTAACACCCAGCCATCATTATCAGCCCCTGATTCGAAGCGGATATCGACTGTTAGCGTTGGCCTTGCGATTGCCATTATTCAACAGCCGTTGACATGACCAGTGGCCCAGTAATGATTGATGCCCGATTCAATACGTCCGCTATCTGTTGACCAGTCTCAACCGGATCAGTAACGATACCGTCAATAGTGATGTAATTATTTACAACTGTTGTCGTACCAATTCCCGATGCACCATTTCTGCCTAACGGTATAACAGCTTCATCGCGTCCACCTTCACCCAGCAGTGCCAGTGTTCCACCCGGTCGCGCTTTGACGATACCGCCAGATGCTAAACCATTGGCCTCAACCGCATCGTTACCGCTACCGCCCCACGGATGCCAACCAGTAATACCCCCAAGTGCATTTTTTATAGCGCTGCCAATATCTTTAATGATATTGGTTATTGACGGAAGCATGGATTTGATTCCATCAATAATAAACTCAATAATGGACTTTCCAAAACCAAAGAAGATTCCATTGCCCCAGCTAGACCATAAATCTATTAGTGCATTGAAGACGTTCTTAACAAGTTCTGGCAACTTTTCAAATTGATCTTTGAAAAAGTTAACTGTGTCTTTGACGAAATCAAGCCACGCCTTAAGAAACGCAGCCATACCACCAATCATTGCAGGGAATAATCCAAATAAACCATCAGCGTCAAGGATTTCAAATGGCTTCTTAATAAGATTTCCAATATCCGACCACCGATCATCAATCCAATTTATAATATCTTCCAACTTGCCCGTTATTGTGTCCTTAATATCACCCCAAACCTTTTTAACTGTCTCCCACAAAACTCCAGCAGCCTGTGTTATTTCATCCCAGTTTTTGATTATCAAAATGCCAGCAGCTATAGCTACTGCAATTCCAATCACAATCAATGTAAATGGATTTAGAGCAAGCACAGCGGCCAGTGCTGCTTGCGCAGCCGTCATTGCAATCACTGGTGCGTGCATTGCTAGCATGGCCGCTGTGTAAAGCAGTGCGCCAAGTTTCAAAGCAGCAAATGCACCGATGGCTACATAAATCAACTCAACGTTACTGCTTAAGAATCCAGTAACTGCTTGGATAACGCCAGCGAGTTTTCCTAAAA
>VTLG01014743.1_pt1 | contig 28535 bp, 35 predicted proteins | sample 4694571 | NCBI WGS metagenome assembly VTLG01 (sample SAMN12604809, study PRJNA352737) | marine metagenome | biome: ENVO:00000447; feature: ENVO:00000209|ENVO:00000569|ENVO:01000036; material: ENVO:00002151; isolation source: viral sequences binned using virsorter ...
GCAATGGGATGACTGGTATGACAAAAAGTCTGCGTCTGGAGATCAGTTCAGCGATTCTATTAGCTGGGCATCAGGCAACTTTCCTGCTTCTGGGAGTCCTGCATACAAGGATATCTCCCTGAACAGTACAGGATTAGGTAACGTAGTAGGCGATGGAATAACCAAGATGTGTACTATGGAAGCTACCTATGAGATTCCTTATCTGATAAATGGAACACCTGACCGGACGCATCCGGGGACTAATAAAAACGATGAGGGAAACTGTAGAATGTCGGAGCATACAGGAACCAGTAATGACCCTAAATTGGTCATTACCCATGCTCCCGCTCCATCTTCCGCTAAGACGATAATGTTTTAACGATATGATCAGAGGAGAGGATATCTGCAAGGAATGTGGCCGATACATCGATTCCACAAACGCTGGCCACCATAAATCCTGCCCAAATGGAAGAATCAAGGAGATGATATGAATAGCCAGATCACAGATAAAGATATAGAGGTTTTATGTGCCACGAATCCCTTGGCTAGCGAACAACTCAGAAGGATCATGGCTGAACGGCAAAGGGCCGAAGTTATCGAAGAGTTAGAGGAACTAAAAAAAACACACTCGGCAAATGAATCCAGTAATGGCGTAGTGCAAGAGACGGTGTTCGTGGAGAGATAATGGCGATAAAATACGGAGTTTTTATAGACTGGAATAATGATGGAGACTTTGCCAATGCAGAGGACGATATCACCGGAGATACTCTTAATGTGTCTTGGTTTAGAGGTAGGGATTACGCCTCGGCTCTTGAGGGACGATCTATAGCTGGCAGGTTAAGTGCCACTCTAGTAAATACAGACGGCAAGTATTCTCCCAGCAATACCAGTTCTCCACTCTCTGGATCGATAGTGCCCGGACGGAATATCAAGATCACCGCAGGAGAAGCAGTACCATTTCCACAAGATTTCCCAATCACATTTAGCGATACCACTAGATGGCAGGGCAAGCTAGATAGAATCCTCCCACAGCCAGCTTCCACAGGATTAAAGACTTGCACACTCACGGCTTTCGGCAACCTTGGATATCTCAACCAGTTCGATGTTCAACTTGCCTCCCAGACTAATCGAAGAACCGATCAGGCTGTAGGGGATATTCTCGATAACCTTGGTTGGGCAGCCGGAGATAGATCTTTGGATACTGGGCTAACTACTATTAGCAGATTCTGGTTATCCAATAAGAAGGGCATTGATGCGCTCCGTCTGGTAGAGGAGACTGAGGCTGGATTTATTAAGGAAACGAAGGACGGGAAGATTGGTTTCGAGAATAGACACCACAGGCTGACAGAAAGTGCCTCTACAACCAGTCAGGCTACGTTTACGGACGCATCAGGGGCAACTAATACGTTCTCCTCCATTACCCAAGCTGATCCTCTCTCTACTATCATCAACCATGTAGAGGCTACGGCTCGAACATATGACACTGCCTCGGTAGCGGTTCTATGGACTCATCCAGAGACAGGTTCCTCCAGCCCTACTCTCGCACCGGGCGAAACTAAGACATTTGAGGCAGAGTTTCCTAATCCTGACTCGGCTAATAATGCCGAGGAAGTTGATGCTTGGACAACTCCTGCAGCCACCACTGATTACCTCGCCAACATAGCATCGGACGGTTCTGGGACTAATAGGACGTCTAATATAGCAGTCACGAATACTAAGACGGCTGAGAGGATGGTGATGACATTTACCAATAACTCTGCCGATGATGTATTCCTCACGAAGATACAGGCAAGAGGAACAGCAGTAGCCACTAAGAATCCCTGTACGGTTCGATCTATAGATACTGCCTCCCAGACTGAATATGGCGAGAGGAAATATGTGGCACAGACCAAGTTTATTCCTACTACCTCCGAAGCACAGGATTGGTGTGATTATCAGGCTAGCATCTACGGCTCACCTATAGAGATATTGACGATGAATATCCCTGCAAACGAGACATCTGTAAAGCAGGCCTTGAGTAGAGATATCTCTGACCGCATAACAGTTACGGCAACCAACGATACGAATCTAGGCATCAATACTGATTTCTTTATAGAGTCCGAGGCTCATAATGTAAGCCTCGGAGGAGCAGAGCATACGGTACAACTACAACTCTCTCCAGCTACTGGCGGATACTCTCAGTTTTGGGTTCTTGGCAAATCAGTCCTCGGTATTAATTCAGTCCCGGCATTCTAGGAGTAATAATGGTCTGGTCAACTCCAAAATCTTGGACGAGTACACAAGTGACAGCAGCAATGCTTAATACGGAGATCAAGGATAATCTAGATGTCCTTGGTACACACGCTCATTCGGGCGCAGCAGGGATGGGATCGTCTACCTTAAGTGGAGTGAGTCTTAGCGCATTAGCCACGCCTCAAATGGCAGACCAATCCGGTTCTCCTAGCGTTGCCGGAAGGTTACAGAGGAATGGGAACAACCTAGAGTATTATGGGACTGCCCTTGTTGGGCTGTATGTTGACGGATCGAGTAGTATAGGAACACTGAGGACACTAGGAACCGGGAGCACACAGGCTGCTGCAGGAAATCATACGCACTGATGGGAATCACAACCATTACCGCACAACCAATGTTACGAATACCAAAGAGGCCAAAACCTCCGGCATATATACGGTTAAATCAAAATATCTCCAAGGGATTCCAGTATGTATTCCCATTTAGGTTTCCAGCATTTAGATAGGAGAAAATTATGGGTTGGGTAGCTCCGTTAGATTGGACAGGAATAACTAATGATGTGGTCACTTCTGCACAGTTAAATCAGCAGATTAGGGATAACCTCAATGTCCTATCTACTCACGCCCATAGCGGAGCAGCAGGGATGGGCGCAAGCACCATGACAGGGCTAACCCTATCCGCTATTGGTATCCTTACATTTGCAGACCAGTCCGCTAACCCAGATGCCGTAGGAGAACTGCAAAGAAATGGCAATGATCTTCTCTGGCATAATGGAACTGCAGCGTTAAATCTCACTCAGGTTGACGCATCCGCTGGTACTGGAAGCCTCAGGACTCTTGGCACAACCTCGGTGAAAGCTGCAGCCGGAGACCATGTGCACGTTCCCACTAGTCAGGCAGTAGGATTAGATGAAAACGATTACACCAACCTCGACACAGACACGGAGACAACTGTTTCTACAATAACCGCCACTCCGGGCGGAGCAAGTCGGGCGTGGGTTTGCTATGGTGTTCTGGGATTTGTGGCTGGCGATAGCGGAACCTATACTGCTCGGCTAAAGTTCGATGCTACAACGCTAGAAACTCGGACTGGATTGACAGGTAATATTCACATGGTGGCAGGCTTCCAATCCTCTCCAGCAGTTTCGTCTCACACGGTAACTATTACCGTGGAGAGAACCGTGGATGCTGGGGCTTTTAACGTCCAGTCGGCAGTAGGCTTTCGAGAGGTGTACGGCGCATGAATGCTCGTCCTCTGGGAGGCAACCGTATCATTGAAAAATGGGAGCCTCGGCTAGAGCAACTCAACGAGAAGCTGGGAGTCTATATTATTCCGTCAATCAAGGATATTAGCCGAAGGATAAGGGTATTGGTTATCCTGATCTGCTTGAATACCTTCCTCCTCACTATCCTGCTTATTAGTTTAGCTCTATGGATTATTTTACTAGGAGGCGAGAATTGGTAATCATACACTTGGTGGCACGGATAGGATTACTGATCCTATGGCCGTTTCTTATGGTTTACCGTGGCACTTGGTGGGCACTCCGTAAGATTGGGGCAGGGTTTGCTTTTATAGGCCGAGGAATCTGGGCCACACCTATGGCTATTATCCGAGCACCCGTGAGGATGTACAGACGGATAACTGTATGGAGGAACTGGATACTTGCCAAGATCGAATACCTACAGAGTGAAAGCCAGAAATGGCGTACCGCATTTAACATAGCTAAAAGCCCTTATTCTCTACTGCGTACCCTAGGATTAAATCCACAGGCTGCTGTGGCAGTGTTGTTTGCAGGATCAACGGTAGGGACAGGTGTAGTAGTTAACGAGACTATACTGGATGGCCCGAGTTTTAGTGCTGGCGATGCTGGTACATATCAGGCTACAGGGATAGCCCCTCTGGATGTACCCACGCATTATTCTAGTGATGATAATACCCTCAAGATCCTTATGGGAACCACGGTTCCAATTGGTGAGATTGTAATCGAGGATATTCATATTGGAACCACAGTGCCTAACGGCACGATCCCGGCAGGGCAGTCCCATGTAATCCAGATTGGTGGAGCTACATCGACATCAGCTTGGCTGGAAGTCGGCGATCTTCTAATAGATCGCTGGCGGTGTGATAGATTCGAGATTAAAAACGTGAACGTCCACACCCTGAAGGTATTGCGGAATTTCAGTGATGGCCAGTCCATCTCAGCGAGTCCCGGTGCTCCTCGTGCTAGGGCCGTTGGTGGAGGCAATCGGGCCGAATCAGCCAATACAAGAGGTGGCTTCTATGATCAACTCCGCATTGAGAACGCTGGTGCTACAGGCGGTATGATAGACCAGCTTGTGCTACGAAATTTGTACACTAAGGGAGCTGGCTGTATATTGAGAAATATAAATGCATCCACCATTACTATACAAGACTCGATGTTCGGTGTAGGAAATGGGCTTGCACTGAAAGAGTTTGTTATCGCAACCAGTACAATCTATAAGATTTTTATAAACGAAGAGAATACCGAGGGCGTAGTCCCGGTGGCTCCATAGGATTATGCGCTTGGCTCTAATACTTTGCTCCCTGACTATCCTAGGGCTGGTATTAGTGATAATTATATTAGCGAGGGACTCTAATGAATCTTGAGAAGTTTTTTGGTAAATTAAGGCCCCAGATTTTTCTCGCAATTCTGGTTCTTGGATGCCTGTCCGGGCTGGGCCTACACTATGGTATGAATGAGATCGCAACAGGCTGCACGGGTGGCATAATTGCGCTCGGCATGAAAGTGCTGGAGGCGGAATGATCTCTCTAATCGATCTATTATTATTATTCGCAGATACTCACGAATCCTACTGCGTTAAATGTAACCAGTTTCGGACATCCAGAACAGTTAGACAAGTGAATGAACAAAACTCCAAAGGGCCAACCAAGCGGATTATCGGTAAGTGTTCGGAATGCTCGGCAACTACCTCAAAGTTCATACGAGCAAATTGAGCAGCCGGAGTATACGATAGGGGCGTGCTTAGGCTGGAAGAATTGTAAACAGCGGAACGTAGATCTGGCCAATGGTTGGTGCGTTTGGCACTGGGATCGTAAGAAAGAATAGCTGCTTTCCTAATACGATGATCTGATTTTCTCCTCGATTCTTCCTCTTCTCTCTTAGGAGAGAAGAGGTTATATTCCTCTATTCTGTTAGCACTTTAGGGCATTTTGTGCTGTTTTTCTCCATTTTCCTGCTTTTTTATAGAAATTGATGATATTTAGATACAAACAACACTTTACAAGTGTAAAGGATAACGCTATATTAGTTACATCAAATAAATTTAGAAAGGATCAAACATATAGATAAACACTAAAGGATTAGCCACCAGATATAAGGCCACCAACCAACTCCTAATAGAGCGAGGGAAGCGAGAGCAAGAGTACCTCGGACGCAGAGAGTAAGACTAAGTGGGTTAGTCACAACAATAAAATAAATACAAGACGAAGGATAGGAGGAGCCACGAGGCTCCTTTAACTTCCCAGAGTGAAAGTCTAAAGGATCACTCAAAACTATACGGAAGTAGGAGATCAAGAATGCACGAAGTAATCGTAATCGACCATCAGCGAGTTAAGGCGGAGTACTGGAGCATCCACAAAGCTGGTTGCCGAGATATTAAAAAGACAATTTCCGAAACTGATGGAGTTGATGCTGGCCTAACATTTCCCAGCGTAGCTGACGCAATAAGCTACATTCTCGATGAGGACATCATAGAGATGGGGTACACCGAGGAAGACATCAAGGTTTACAACTGTGCATAGACGCAGGATAGGACGAGCCACGAGGCTCGTTTAACTGCCCAGAGCGAAAGTCTAAAGGATCGCTCAAAAACATCGGCAGCAGGAGACTAGGAAATGGCAACATTCAACGCAGATCGCACATTTGGCGTCGAGATCGAGGTAAAGACAAACTTAGACGGCGCAAGCATAGTGCGGTTAATTGACCGAGCCTTAGACGATACCGGAATTCAGAATCTTCATGGAACGGTTGATCATACCAGCATGAGCGATTACGGCCACACAGCACCACGAGGCTGGAAGGTTATGAGTGACGGCTCTCTTGGAAACAACGGCAGAAGGGGCTTAGAGATCGTTTCACCGATCCTCTCCGGAGCCTCCGGACTCGCACAACTCAAGGCCGTCTGCTCCATTCTAGTGGCTCCTGCATTCACGGTAGATAAAGAATGCGGACTCCACATTCATCACGGCATCGAGGATTTAACCGGACAGCAAATCGGCCTCAGTTTCGCTCTATATTCTTCTTACCAGACCACCATCAACTACATGGTCGCTCCTAGTCGCAGACAGCATCACGGATACACCAAGCAGCTACCTTTCGAGGCCGTTAGTCCAGACGATAAATTCAAGAATAATACTCCACGTGAGGCCACCGATAAGATTCGCAGGAGCCTTGGCTGCTACGATTTAGCCAGTATTGCAGGAAATTGCCGATGCGGAGCACGCTACCACACCATGAATCCTCTCTCTATTCTTACTCAGAACACCATCGAGTTTAGGCAGCATCACGGCACAACGGAATACGCCAAGATTTCCAACTGGGTACTCTTTACACAGGCCATCATCGAATCCGCCAAGGAGATGAAGGTATTTCCCAAGCCTACTACCTTGAAGCACTTCAACAAGAAATCCCAAGGAAATTTCTACAGGCTCAAGTCCGCTACTCGCTACAATCCCAAGTCCAATCCTAACAAGCTTCCAGAGCAATGCGAGAAGTACACGCAGATGTGGAAATACTACCGGAAAGTGGTACAGAAATTCGCACAGAGAGACGGCATCGAGGTTAGCGAGATCGGACGATAAAACGCAGGATGGGCGGAGCCTTTCGAGGCTCCGTTAACTGCCCACGGTAGAAGTCCAAAGGACTACCGAAAATCAAAGCAGTAGGAGTTTACAAAATGGCTTATACATATGAAGCGGAAGTCGCTTTAGACGATGTAAGGAACGCATGGAAGAAAGTGATCGAGCAAAAGGACTATATCGAGACACATGATTACAGGCCTTATGATCGCCCTGAATCCCAAAGCAACGGCAGCGAGGCAGTGAGGAACGCTGATATTAGGTTTCTCAAAAATCTCCAAGAGAGAGCGGAGATGTTCCAAGAGAACTTTACAGCAGATATTTCCAGCCAAATTGACCAGATTATGTCTGAGCATTCCTTACACCAGATGTAGACGCAGGAGAGGCGGAGCCACGAGGCTCCGTTAACTGCCCAGACCGCAAGTCTCAAGGAGCGGTCAAAATCAAAGCAGTAGGAGTTTAGAAATGACCAAGAAATTCAGAGTGTTTCACATGAGCCATCTCGGGAAAGATCTCAAGGTGAGGAGCCTTTGCGGAAGGCTGAGGAATGAACACAAGCCGACTGAGATAGGGCTTTTGGGAAATTGGGAAACGCCCAACGGCAAGGTCAATTGCGAGAGATGTCTCAGTATTGGCTACTATATTGGCTACAAAAGGGAAGTGTCAGACCGTGAATACAGGAGTCAAGGAGAATAACAAAGACGCAGGAAGAGTAGGGAGCACTGCTCCCTATTAACTGCCCATCCCAGATGTTCTAAGGACTGGGAAAATTACAGCAGTAGGAGATAGATCATGTGCGGAATTACAGGAATGGTTTTAGGACGTAAGGACAGGACGGCAGAGGAACTGGAAGGCCTCAGAGCGAGATTCTCCGCTCTAATGAAATCCACCGAGGTTAGAGGGCCGGACGCCACAGGAGCCTTTATTGTTAACCGAAAGGGTATCGAATACTACAAGGCTCCTATATCAGCCTCTATGGCCGTTCTAGAGCCAGAGTGGTGGGGCCTGATGGATAAGATATCCTCCGATACAGTAGCGGTAATCGGACATACTCGCTGGGCCACTACCGGAGATCCAGAGGATAACGACAATAATCATCCCATTTGTATCGATAAGATTATTGGAATCCACAACGGAATTATCCGCAACCATGTAGAGATAAAGAACAGATACGAGACAGAGGATATTCCAGAGGTAGATTCGGCAGCGATATTTGCTGCGATAGCATCCAAGGCTGGTAATAAATCAGTGAATACCGAGGTTATTGGCTCGGCTCTATCGGAGTTAAGCGGAGATATGGCGATTGTTCTCGCAGACGCTCGTAGGACAGATTCTATATTCGTTGCGAGAGATAACGGAAGGCCTCTAGAGTTTACCTATAGCGATTACCACAAAGTGCTGTTTATGGCCTCTACAGAGGAGATTCTCAAGGAAGGACTAGGAGTTGACGAGATTAAGACCTTCAGCCTTCCTGCCCATAGCGTGGCTCGGCTCTCGGCAAAGCATGGCTCCGGAGCGAAAGTCCAAGCCACTCGGTGGACTCCTCGGGCTTCCAAGCCAGACTTCAGTTTCTCAAACTCTCGATCCACTCCGAGAGTAGTGCCTAAGAGTCCGAGGTACTGCTTACACGAGAGTTTAGAGGAGTTGGGTACTACATTGGCAAACGGTGATCCTCTCTACCTCTGTAAGGAATGCTCAGACATAGTTTTTTTAGACGAAGACAGGATGTTTTAATTCCTATAGACGCATGAGGACTAGGGGCAGATTCGCCCCTAGTAAATGCCCACTCCAGATGTTCCAAGGACTGGAGAAATTACGGCAAGGAGAAATGAGCATGAGCACCGTTGAATGTCCAATAGAAGGAACCTTTTTGGTTAGAGACGAGACATTAGGGCCACCGCCTCTCGGCAAGTCCGTGGCCGATATATCAACGGTAGTCTACCGCTACCGATTTGGCTGGGTGTGCGAGGAGTGTGGACACTGCAACGACAACGGAACTAGAGGAGCGTGTTGGCATATTAAGTCCGCCCAGAGGTGTGCTTTTAGTTTGCCGTACCGCACAAAGAAGGAGTTGGAAAGTAGGAGTTAAGCCAGATGCGTCAGCCTCCAAGCGGAGGCTGGGTCTCACTAATCTCCGGTTGATCTGGCAACCGGATAAATCGAGAAATTAAGGAGGATTTGTAACAGTTCCAGACATTAGAAATAAGGAGGCTATTAATGCCAGCAGGAATTACGAGAACGGACAGTATGGCCTATGTAGGCCGAGAACCTTGGCACGGTCTAGGGACTCGTGTGGAAGGTGACGCAATGACAGCCGTGGAAGCTATGGAGGCTGCGGATTTAGACTGGGAGGTTAAGGCCTTGCCAGTTTTCGTAGACACGTTCAATCATAAGGCTGACACTTTCGATCCGGCTTATATGAGCGAGACTATGGTGGAGATAGAGAGCAGGAAGGCCATCACACGAGTAGATACCGGAGAGGTATTTACGGTTATGACCAACCGATACACTCCAGTACAAAATTCGGAGGCCTTCAACTTCTTTGACACTATCGTAGGAGCAGGAGATGCAGTTTATCATACGGCTGGCTCTCTATTCGGAGGTAAAAAGGTTTGGATACTCGCCAAGTTAGAGGGAGAATACACGCTGGATAATGGCGAGAGTCTGGAATCCTTTATCCTTCTGGACAACTCTCACGATGGCTCCTCCGCCCTGCGGATGAGGCTCACAACTGTTAGAGTGGTTTGCTCTAATACTCTCAGCCTAGCGTCAGGAAATCGTCCGGCATTCGCTACTCGGCACACGAGCGGAATTATGAACCGAGTAACTCAGGCTCGGAATCTCCTCGGATTAAACCAAGTCCACATGGACAGGTTTATGGAGCAATGTAACCGGATAGCAGAGCAGGAGTTTAGTGGGAGGGACATGACACGCCTAACCTACAAGCTGCTTGATCTCAACCCGGATAAATCCATCGAGGAGCAATATCCTACTCGCAGAGAGGCTGGATATAAGTTACAGAACTTATTCTATGCTGGAGTAGGGAACAACGGCGAAACACGCTGGGACGCATTCAATGCCGTAACCGAGTTTTCTGACTATCATCGAGGAGAGTTACAGGCAGAGACAGAAGATGTGACAAGCAGAAGGTTGAACCGGACATGGTTCTCAAAGGGCCGTAATATCCGTGAGGAAGCATTCCGGATATTAACCATGCCGAAGGTAGAGATGGACTCGGCTATTTCGTTGCTATAACAAGAGATTGGGGCGGTAGGATTTACCTACCGCTCCGGAGAGGAGGCATATGCCAAATAAAGAACGCTGGGCAACGGTTAGAGAAGCAGCGGAATTTTACCAAGTGACACGCCAGAGGATTCACCAGCTAATCAAAGAGGATGTAATGGGAGAGACCACCACCATACCCTTTGGCAGTAAGAGACTCTGGCTCATAAGGTATCCATTCCAATGGAAAGCAAAGACGGCTGGAAGGCCGAGAAAGGAGAATATTCATGGTCAACTCTGATGGAGAATTGAACGATAGGGTTACCATAGACGATCTCGTGGCTAAGTATTTCGAGTTAGGCAGGAAGATCGAAATGCTCGAAGGCGCACGGCACGCTCTCTATGTGGAGATCGTCCGCCATGCGGAGGAGGAGGAAGCAGAACTGCTACCTACTACCGAAGGCTTGATTGAGGTTAAGCAGAAGGTTCAGAGTTATGATCCTTCAAGGCTCTCGGCTCTCAAGGAGATAACCGATCCTGATCTACTAACCGAATCGGGAGTCTATACGCCAGAGCATGAGGTTACCGTTCCTGAAACTACCAAGCTGGTTAAGGAGCGATGGGATGGACGGAAGCTAGGAAAGATCGCCAAGCTAGGAAAAGAGCACACGGAGATTATCGAGCGATCCAAGGTTATGAGCAGACACACTATTAAGAAAGTTGAGACAGATAGTTGATAGCTAAAGCAGAACGAATAGAGACAGTTGTAACGATCCTATCAGTAGTTCCGGACAGGTTTGATCCACAGGCGTTTGCTATCGAGGCATTAGTGCCTGATTTTACAACGCCTGACAGGAACATTCCGACCAAGTTCATCAAGTGGGCTAAGGGAACAGGCAACGCTCCCAGTAAAGGAGCAGAAGGCCTCGCAATCCTAGAGCCTACCATGATCCAGAAACGCCATGTTGAATCCGGTAAATATCCAAGCAGCGATGTGACCGGAATCGAGATGGCCTATGAGGTTAACTGGGCAATGAGATCCTTTAGCGTGTTAGAGGCCTCCGCTCCATCGGTGGAGAGTTCTAATACCTATTCCAGCAATAATCGCCTGATACAGCAGGCTGGGGCTGTTAAACAGGACGCTACTCCGACTGCGATAGACGCATTCACTAGGTACAAGTCCGACCAGATGAGCATCAACGATAGAGAGGCTGTCCGATTGGTAATCGAACATGGGAAGCATCCCAGTGATTCCAGTGTATACGCTACGGTGGAGGATATTCTTGCAGAGTCAGAGAAGATTGCTGCGAGTCTGAACCGGAGATTCCTTGAACGGTTAATCCCTAACGGCTCTTTGGTGGAGGCAGCGGTAGAATCAGGAGCCGAGATCGTGGACATAGTGGACGAAGATCCAGAATCCTCGTTACCTGAGATCAGGAATGAGAAGGAACTCAGGGACTGGATTACGGATCAAGGCTACCAGAGAGATGACATAATCCGAGTCCTCAGAACTCTTAATGTCTCGAAGGTGACCGAGTACCTATCACAGAATGGTAAGACTGCGCAGGGACTGGCGCAGATCCTACACGGCGAACTAGGTGATGAAGTTCAGTGGTAGGTAGTATCTACGATAAGAAATGCCTTCACTGCGGTGGCAATCCGGTATCTCAGCCCTGCTTTCCTATAGCGGGATTGGATATCGAGCACTATTACTCCAAGGAGGAGTATGTGGCTGCCGTGGTGGAGGCATTGTGGACAGAACGGTTAGAGCGGTTAGAGTACAAGGAACGGAGCAAGTCCACTCCGCATTCCGCACCCATCCCGAATAAGAAAACCAGACGCAAAGGAGGGATCACGCTATGACTATGGGATTTCTAACCACACCAAAACTAACTAAACTGGCCAACATCCATTACTACTTGAAATGGGAGGAGGGAGTCGAGATTAAGTGCAAATTTATCCACGAGGGAAGGAACAGGCACATAGAGGCGGATGTAACCATTACGGATAAGGCTGAACCGGACGGAGAACAAGTCTATGGGCCTCATAGGGTATACATTACCAAATCGTGGAGGGCTGTCCTGTCCGAGTTAGAGGACAAGTCTAGCAGGGATGATTGGGCGCAGAGGCTCCAGTACGTTAGTGCTATGGTTCCGGAGGAGCATAGGTCTGGCAAACCTACTAGGGCACTGGACTTTGCGGAGATTAACACGAGTCCCCGGCAGATTATCCAAGATGTACTTTGGGAGGGTACATCGGCCTTGATATTCGGGAAGGGAGGAATAGGCAAGAGCCTCTTCTGCCTTAACCTGATCCAAGGCCTGCATAAGGGATACGAGGTTGCTGGCCTAGACGTTATTCAGCAGAATACGTTATGGCTAGACTGGGAGACTACCGAGGGACTGGCACACTGGAGAAACAAGGAGATTCTGGAGGCACGAGGAATAGAGGTGGGAAGCTGGGACGATCCTGCTCACCCAAATTCCGGTAGAGGCCATATGGTTTTCCACAGGGAAATGGTTGGGCCGTTAGAGAACAACATAGAATCCCTGATAATGGATATAGACCGTATGGGTATTGGTACACTCTTGGTAGATTCTGCGATCCCGGCCTGTGGAGGAGAGGCCGAGTCTCCCAAGCCATCCCAGAATTTCTTTGACGCTCTATCAGCCCTGAGACCTGATAACAGGCCTTTATCCTCGATCATCGTGGCTCACGTTACGAAGGAGAGAGCGAACACCAAGAACGCCTCACCAGCGACACCATTCGGCTCAACGGTTTGGACGGATAGAGCCAGAGACACTTACGAATTAAGAGCCTCGCAGAAGAGGAATGCGAGGTTCACCAACTTTGCCCTACATCACCGGAAGACTAATATGGGGCCACTCAGGGACTCGCTTTGTTTCCGGTTAACTTGGGCGGAGGGCTGCACTATCGAATCGATTAACATCCGAGAGGATAGAGGCTTGGTCGCAGGATTAAATCTCAATGATCAGGCTTACTACTTTATCGAGGAAGGTGGTGCAATGTCGCTAGATCAGCTTTCAAGACGGATAGAGGCAACGGATGCCGATATCCTAATGGCGTTGGAGTTTGATCACCGCCTAGAGGAGCGAGAGGGAGAGTGGCATACATCCCAGACAGATTACTAATAAGAGCAGTATACATTCCAAGAGTATATATATCCTCCCCCCCCTAAAAGGGGGGAGGATAAGAAAGGATATTATGGAATACATAAATCAAGTTGTAATAACAGTAAACCCACAAAGTAAATGGCTGTCCAAGAATGGTCTGAAGAAGTATCACGGTAGGACTACATCTCTAAAGACGAAGGAGGATAGGGCGAAGGCTAAAGAGATAGCAGAGAAGGTTAAACCATTACGCTGGGGAAGCCCTGAAGGAGTTGAGGTAGACGTTACTCAGTATTACTCGAATACTCCTCTGGATTTCGATGGTCTAGCGTGTGCGGTTGCGCCTTCTATAGACGGAATTATTGATGCCGGAATTATCGTGGATGACTCTCCTACATACATCTGGTCGTATGTGATGAGCCACGAGAAGGTTGACCACCGACACCAGAATCGTGTAGAAATAAGGATCACATCAGTCAGTAGATAAGGAGTCAGCACTATATCTGATGCGTCTACTTGGAATACTAAGAGCGTCTCATATTGGTTCTAACGAACTGGTATGAGGCGTTTTTTTTTGCGTTAAATAACAGGAGTATGTTATGAGGATTAGAGATCGGATTAAGGAACTGCGGAGAGTTAAGGCCTCGGAGTTAATTCCTAATCCCAAGAACTGGAGGACGCATCCGGTAGAACAGCAGGACGCCATGAAAGGTGTACTGTCCGAGATAGGCTATGCAGACGCCTTAATAGCGAGAGAGGTAGACGAAGGCCTGATGCTAGTAGACGGACACCTGAGAGCAGAAACTACACCTGACTCAGAGGTGCCAGTATTAGTCCTCGATATCAACGAGGACGAGGCGGATCTGATGCTGTTAACGCTCGATCCTCTAGCTGCTATGGCAGGGAGGGATGAGGAGAGGCTGGATGCTTTACTCGAAGGAATCGAGATAGATAACGAGGCCGTAACTCAACTATTGAATAATCTAGCTGTAACAATTCCGGATATTCCAGAGCCTGAGATCAATACCTATACGGACGTTATAGAGACACCGATATATGAGCCGACAGGAGAGCAGCCAGCGGTTGAGGAATTACTAGACCGCAGTAAGGCCGAGGAGTTAATTGCCCAGATAGTCGAGGCTGGATTAGACACGGACATAGAATCCTTCCTGATAGACGCTGCGGAACGTCACGTTGAATTCAGCTTTGAGAAGATCGCCAACTATTACGCTCACGCCTCCGAGGACGTTCAGAAGTTAATCGAGAAATCCGCTCTGGTTATAATCGATTATGACCAAGCCATCTCGGATGGATTCGTTAGGCTAAGAGAAGATATCGACACGGCCTTCCACGAGGACTATCCGGATGCGTAACGATTACTGCGTTTTCATCTTAACTAACGGAAGGCCACGCAATGTCCTTACGGTTAAGAGCGTGAGAGATGCCGGCTATACCGGACAGATATTCCTCGTGATAGATGACGAGGACGAGACTGGAGAGGAGTATAAGAGACTGTTCGGAGATAGTGTCTTGGTATTCTCTAAGGACAAGGTGGGAGAGTATACGGATCAATTCGATAACTCCACGGACAGGAGAGGAATCCTCTGGGCTAGGAATGCGTGCTGGGATTTGGCGAGGAATCTTGGATATAGATTCTTTATAGAACTGGATGACGATTATACTCACTGGCACTATCGAAGGCTCGGAAGGAATCACCGACTGAGTACAGTACCTAACCAAGTCGAATACCACGGATGGTCTATGAGGAGTCTGGATCTCGTCTTCAGTGCGTTAGTAACCTTGGTAGATACTACGCCTGTAGACACTATTGCTCTCTCGCAGGGAGGAGACCACATGGGTGGAGAGCGGAATAGGAATAGGTTTAGAAGAAAGGCCATGAATAGCTTTGTATGCGATACGCAAAAGCCGTTCCTGTTCCGAGGACGATTCAACGAGGATGTGAACACTTATGTTTCGTTGGGGAATACCGGCAAGCTATTCTTTACGGATATGGAGTTACAGCTAGAACAGTTACGCACTCAGGAGAATAGCGGAGGGATGACTGAGATGTATTTGTCCTCCGGTACATATACCAAATCATTCTTTACGGTTATGGCTGCTCCCTCCTGTACTAAGATTAATCTGATGGGCAGGACGAGTAAGAGGCTCCATCATAAGATTAACTGGAACAAGGCTGTACCTAAAATCCTCAAGCCTGCTCATAGTGATTAAATAATGGCAAGGAATAAACTCCGAAATCCTACTGCACAGAAACGAGTATTGGCCGAGACTCGTAGATATCAGATGTTAGAACTGTTTAAGGCTGGAGCCTCCGAGCGACAGATAGCCGAGACTCTGGGTGTAGATAAGGCTCTCGTACATCGAGGAATTAAGCGAGTCCTTAACGATCTCGCTGAGAAATATTCCGGCATGGCTGACCAGATTCGAGGCCTGCAGATGGAGCGATATACTACGCTCCTCTCACGCTGGTGGCCTCAGGCTTTAACCGGAGACGAGACTGCCACCAAGATGGTTCTCCAAATCATGCACAGGATCTCCGAGATCAATGGAGTAATACCGGACAGGCCATTGATATCTATAGATCAACGAGCGATTCATTTAACTCAGGGTGAGGTAACCTTTAGTATAGAGGCATCGAGTAATGCAGAGAACACTAACGGCTCCGAGGATCAACTATCGGAGGCCTTCTCTATATCCGAAACAAGAGCAAGCGATATTCTCTGAAGATCGTTATGGAATAATCGAAGGCTCAACTAAGTGCGGTAAGACCGTGGCCTGTATCGCTTGGATACTAGAACAGGCCATGCGAGGCAAGCGAGGACAATCCTTCTGGTGGATCTCTCCTGTCTATCCTCAAGCCAAGATTGCCTTCCGTAGATTAAAGCGTGGCCTCCCTGAGAATCTCTACCAAGCGAATGAATCTGAACTAACGGTTACTCTGCCGAATGAGGCTATCATTTCGTTTAAGAGTGCGGAGAAGCCGGACAACCTTTACGGTGAGGACGTATTCGCAGCGGTGATGGACGAGGCCACACGGATGAGAGAGGAGGCTTGGCACGCCATAAGATCTACTCTTACCGCAACTCGTGGATACGTCCGTATAATCGGCAACGTAAAGGGAAGGAGGAACTGGGCTTATGCTCTCGCTAGGAAAGCAGAAGGAGGAGAGTTAGGATGGCTCTATTCTAAGCTGACTGCAGACGATGCGGTAGAGGCTGGGATCATAGCCTCTGACGAGGTAGAACAAGCGAGGAGCCAGCTACCTGAGAATGTATTCAAGGAGTTATATTTTGCGGAGCCTTCTGATGATGGTGGGAATCCCTTTGGACAGGAGGCTATCCGCCAGTGTATAGGAGATATCAGTGGGAAGCCTCCGGTGGTCTATGGAGTTGATCTAGCCAAGAGCGTGGACTGGACAGTAGCCATTGGCCTAGACGATACCGGGGCCGTATGTAGACTTGACCGCTATCAACTACCGTGGGAGGAGACTGTTAGAAGACTTGTACAAGAGATAGGATTAACTCCGGCTATTGTAGACTCCACTGGTGTTGGCGATCCTATAGTGGAACGGTTACAGAGGGAATTATCAAACGTGGAAGGCTATCATTTCTCCTCTACGAGTAAGCAGAAACTAATGGAAGGTTTAGCGGTAGCGATCCAGTCGAATGAGATCCAATACCCTAATGGCGCAATAGTCTCGGAGTTAGATGCCTTCCTGTTCGAGTATACGAGGACTGGAGTTAGATACTCCGCTCCTCAAGGAGTCCACGATGATTGTGTAATGGCATTAGGATTAGCCGTGTACGGTAGAACTGGGGCAGCAGGAGTAGGCGTATGGTAACTAAGGAATTGAGGTGCTCCCATTGCAATAAACTCCTAGCGGAGAAGGCATCACGAGGAACAGTTATAACTTGTTCGAGGTGTAAGACTCGCAACGAGGCGGATTGATTTTCCCGGCTTTAGGATTACGTGTGGTATTGGCGATATTGTTGGCGGTATTGTTGGCGGTATTGTTGGCGGTATTTTATTGTAAATGCTGTCAGCCCTGTCAGTAAACCTTCTTCAGCTACGGATTGCACGGTGTTTTATAGGTTTGTACGAGAATAAAACGGGTAATAAAACGGGTAAACGGGCGGTTTTGTGTCGCAATATTAGCTACGGAATGTCAGTAATGTTACCGATAATATTTGACAGCGTGACTTTTTTGGGTGTATCTTCAGGGCAGTGACCTCGGAGCGATAGTGTCCTGCACTCCTAAAGGAGGCTATCATTGGCATTCTGGGATAGATTCCTCACGAAGGCCGAGGAACTGTCAACAACTATTCCTCTCAACATGGATATTGGGATGGCCCAATACCCTGACTCTAACTTTGAATCATTCGCCAAGGAAGGCTACTCCAAGAACGAGATCGTCCACGCCTGTATCAGGGAATTAGCCACATCTGCAGCTACTCCTCGGTATCAGGTTATTGCTCCGTCTACCGATGGTGGATCTATAGAGATTAACCGTGGCCTCCTCTACGATTTAGTTAATAAGCCAAATCCTTATTCGGACTGGTACTCATTTATTGAACGCCTAGTTACATTCCTAATGGTAGCTGGTAACGGTTACGTGCTAAAGGAAAGAGCCAAGAACGATCAGGTATCTGCCCTCTATCTACTAAGGCCTGACCGAGTCACTATAGTGGCTGGGGATTACGGGGCTGAGAGTTATATCTACACGGTAGGTGGGAAGGATTATAGTGTAGAGGCTCGGAATATGTGCCATATCGCCTTACCTAATCCGGCAGGAGATATATACGGCTTGTCTCCTCTACAGGTCTTGGCCCGGAACGTGAACCTTGACCTCAATATGACAGACTTTGCCAAGACTTATTTCCAGAATGCCGGAGTACCTAGCGGACTCCTCAAGGTTAAGAAACGATTATCCACTCAAGAGGAGGCTAGTGTCATCCGGTCGAGGTGGAGGAGCCAGTTCGGAGGAGTTAATAACTTTCACCGTGTGGCTATCCTAGACGAGGATGCCGAGTACCAGCCCATGTCTAATTCTCCGAAGGATATGGCATTAAACGATCTTCATAATTTAACCGAGTCGAGAATCTGTGCTGTCCTCGGAGTGCCTCCCATTCTAGTGGGGGCCAACGTAGGCCTTCAGAGGTCAACGTTCTCGAACTATCGAGAGGCTCGACTTGCCTTTCATAGCGAAACTCTGGAACCGTTAGTGGCGAGGATATTAAGGTACTTCAACAACAATCTATTTGAGGAGTACAAAGGCAATGAGACTCTATCCGTAGACTGGACTGCGATGCGGGGAGTATTAGACGATGAGGCAGCAACTACGGCAAGGATGAATACTCTATTTGCTGGCGGAATCATTACCCTGAACGAGGCCCGTGAGAAGTTAGGTTTTGATGCCATAGAAGATGGATCAGTTAGGCGTGTTCCTACTAGTGTGATGGAGGTAGTAGAAGGACAGTCCTCATCGGTAGCGATAGATGCTGCCCCGGTAGAACAAGCACACCCGATGCTGGCCGAGATTAAGGCTCCGAGGGTTGTACCTAGAGGCCTAGTGATGAGACGAAGATTGATAGAGGAGCGAGAAGCAGAGACTGACGATCTGGCAAGGAAAGTCCTCCGCCATTTCAGAGGTATTCGGAATAGGGCCGATGGTGTACTTGGAAGGTATATGGAGAGAGCCACCGAGGACTCCAAGGAATATCCATTTCAGGTAGTAGATATGCTGCCTCCTGTCGAGACAGGGAATCTGGAGAAAATACTAGAGACTGCATTCAGGAAGGTTAGCAAGAGAACGTTTGGCACAATTAACGATGTAGGTGTGGCAGGTAATCTTAGTTGGTCGGATAAACTCCCAACGGTTCAAAATGTTTTAACCTCCGCTCCTACTCGTGCCACCATGATCCATAAAACAAGCAGCAAGGCAGTACAGAGAGCGGTTCAAATGGGATTAGAGCGAGGATACTCCATACAGCAATTAGCGAAAGGTGTGCCGGATGATAAGTTTCCGGGTATTCGTGCGGTCTTGGGAGAGACTGAGAACCGAGCGAAGCTGATTGCTCGTACCGAGGTTATGAGAACACAAAACCAGACCACGGTAGGCTTCTATAAGGAGCAAGGCTTTGCCTATGTAAGGGCGGACGATGTAGACGGAGACGATGGTGACGATTACATCGATCCCGGCGATCCTTACGGAAGGACTTGTGCTGAAAGGCACGGGCAGATATACAGACTGGAAGATGCCCAGAACATAGATGACCATCCCAACGGAACATTAAATTGGACGCCTATGCCGAGAGGCTATAAGCCGGAGGAGTGAGTATGATCCATAAGACATTAGTATCATCAGCGAAGGCAATAGACGAGGCTGAGGGAATCGTGGAGGCTTTCGTTAACACGATGGGAGTAGCGGACGCTGATGGCGATATCGTAGAGATGGGAGCCTTTGATAACAGTATCCGCAAGAATCTGCCAATCCCTGTACTCTCCGGGCACGACCAGAGTAGGTTAGTTGGCAAGGTTATATTTGCCCAACCTCAAATGGTGGAAGACTCCAAGGACGAGTATAAGTTATTTGCTCGGATGCAGATGAATATGGATACCGAAGCTGGCAGGGATGCCTATTCTAACGTGGCTGGTAATTTCATTAGAGAATGGAGTGTAGGGTTTAATATTCCGAAAGATGATGACGTAACGCACGAGGGAGAGGATGTATCTACAGTTCATCGTAGGATAGCGAATTTAGACTGGGTGGAGGTAAGTACCGTCATCCGTGGTGCATCGCCCTCTACGGCCACCGTGAGTGCAAAGAGCGCAAGTGCCGAGACTAGCCTAAAGGCAGCAATCCCATCCCACCTTACTGCTACAGTAGAAGATGCTTGGGACGCAAACCTAATGAGGACTCGGATTAAAGGCGGAGCCGGAATCCTTAGAGGCTCTCACGCTTGGTACGATACCGAAGGAGATCCAGAGGCTAAGTCCTCTTATAAATTCCTCCATCATCATGTAGGGAAGAATGGCAAGGTTGGGGCAGCGAATATTCGAGCCTTAAACTCTACTCTCAGCGGATTAAATAGTAGGAGGATATCTATACCAGAGAACGATAGGCGAGGAGTATATAACCATCTGGCCAGACACCTACGAGAGGCAGGACGCAAGCCAAGTGAATTGAGGTCTGCGGATATGCCTGACAACTCTAAGCCATATCCTAATTTCCACGCCTGTAGGATCAGGGAGCCGGACGAGTTTGAGAAATTCCGCACGGCTACTGAAACAATTGAGGAAGGAGATTGGGAAGGCCGGACAATCGAGGTGCTGTACGGTCAGGAAATCGAGACAGGAGATTGGGATATAGCAAGTTACCATTTGCCTGTTGACGAATGGACGGAGGACGAAGCCCGTCAGTTCTGCGAAGAGCATGACGGAATTAAATTTGAGCCAGCAACTGGCGAGGATGAACCTGAAGATACGCCCGAAGACGAAGACGAGCCGGACGATAATGATGAGCCGGACGATGCCGCCTCCAACACGGCCCCTCAAGCCGCCTTGGACACGGCTCTGCGGACGTTACGCCTACAGAGGATAAAACTCGCACTGCATGGAATAAAAAACAGATCGAAGGAGTAAGTGAAATTTTGAGCACGAAAGAAATTAGACAAGAGGCCAACGCTCTCTTGGTTAATGCAGAAACATCTCTTGAAGAAGGCAATATAGAAGCCTTTGAGAAGCAGATAGTAGACGCACAGGCCAAGATGGAAAAGGCCGACCAAATCGACACGGCTGCTAGCCAGTTGAAGTCTCTTAAAGGAGACTTCAATAAGCCACTGAATTCCGTTCCTATAGCGTCTAACGATGTGGCTGTCCACGATGCCGATGACAGTACGGCTAGGACAAAGGCATCCTATAAGCCAGCATCTTGGGTGAAAGGCCTTCCGGCTATGGCCCAGCCATTATGGGTGCAAGAGAAAATGGGCACAACCGAGAAGGAAGAGGCTCAATTCCAGACTGATACATTCACAAAGTGGCTCCGTTCACCCAGTGATGATGTTTTCTGGAAGACTGCAAGCGTTGATGAAGTTAAGGCTATGCAGGAGGATACGGATGCAGAGGGGGGCTATATAAAAGTGGCCCGTACATCGGTGACGATGTAATGATAATCGGAAGAATTGCTGGAAGCCTAAGTCAAATTGATAAGGTAATCAGCAGCCGAGCCTTGGAAGTGTCCGAGGAAGGTTCAGAGACTAGGCGGAGTGGCACAATCTTGCCACGTAATACGCCAAGAGTATCCGACAACTCTACGGAGTTGATGATATAGTCCGAACTCATGGGAAACTATGAGAGGCTAACAGAAATGATTAGCCACCTAGTATTTACTAGGGTTAACAGAATGACTTTGTTCCCGAGCAGTTCATCAATCAGGTGGTGCATGATCCGGGTGTACCCGGCAGTAGGCTCCGTCCTCTTTGCACGGTTATCCGTGTCTCTAGCAAAGATGGATACTTGCCCACAATGGGTTCTGCAACTTGGGGAGCAATAGCCGAGGAGGCAAGTATTAGCGACCAGACTCCTACAGTTGGTCAGGTAGCTTTCTCGATAGAGAAATCCGGTGGACTTGTAAAGGTTACGAGAGAGTTGCTAGAGGACTCTGCTGTTAATCTTCCCAGCCTGCTAACACAAGTATTCCAAGAGTCAGCAGGACGGTTCGAGGACGTTGGGATTATCAGTGGAAATGGCACAACTCAGTACGGCGGAATTATGTCGGACGGAGATGTAGCTTTCTACACGATGGCAAACGCCACGAGCATTGTTGCTGCTGACCTCGTGGGAACCTACTACGCTCTCAACTCCCAGTTCCGTGCCAACGGGACTTGGGTTATGAAGTCGGCGATAGCCTCACTGATTAACCAAATCCAGCTAACCGGAAATGGAGTAACAGGTATTCCCAGCATTACCGCTGCACCTTCAGACTTCATTCTCGGAAGGCCTAACGTGGTTACTGATGTAGTTAGTGGACTTGGTGCGACCATTACAAGCACTGAGAAGTGCGCCATATTCGGAGACTTGAGGCAGTATTACATACTGGATCGTGTCGGATTCACAATCCGCAGGAACGATTCTCTGTTTATGCAAAACGACCAAATTGGTCTGTTTGCTACAAGGCGAGGTGATGGAGTAGTTGGTCTTTCAGACGCATTCAAGATTTCTAGGGCTGCATAGGTAAGCCCAACCGGGAGGAGTCGAGGTATTATTCACCTTGCCTCGGCTCCTCCCAGAAGATATTGGCAGGAGGTTAATATGGCGAAAGCAAGGAGTTTAGTTAACGTAACATTCGGAGCAACTGGAGAAGTCTATGAGAAGGGCAAGCTATACGATGTGCCTGCAGAAACTCTCAAGAAATATCCGAATGATTTTAAGAAGATGGCTGAGAAGCCAGAGAACAAGGCGAAGGTGACGGAGGAAAATAAGTAGATGGCAGTCAGGCATACTTACGCTACAGCGGATGATCTAAGAGATTATCTGGCAGGGACTTCTTATAGTTCCGGTTGGACTAGCGATGCCGTTGCTATCAGGCGAATCCTAGAGGCCTCAAGCAGGAGGATCGATGATTACTGCGGAGGTGGCTCCTTTGGGCCACAAACGCAGACTAGATATTACGATATTGGATTCGGAAATTTGCGAGAGTCTCCGCAGTATCTTGCCACGGCCAACTCAAACGATCTAGCCAACGAGACTCAGGTTGTTTCGGTTATTCCCTTGGACAACTGGCTAGTATCTCCTACAACGGTTACGGCTTATGGAGGTACTGATCGAGCGACCAGTGAAACTCTAACGGAGGGACACGCCAACGATTTCTTCCTCGTACCATATAACTCCTCTCCTAAAACCTTACTGAAACTGAACGAGGATACTGCCAAAGGCCTTGATTCGGGGCAGCAGACCTTATCTATCCTTGGGACTTGGGGATACACCGCAGACACGATTTCGGTTACTACCTCGGATGCGATAGCATCAACATCTGTAACATCAATCTCGGTAACGTCCGCAACAAATCTTGGCCCAGCACAGACTATCCTTATTGATTCCGAGCAAATATATATAACCTCTATCTCCGGCAATACTCTTACGGTAGAACGAGGAGTTAATGGATCTACGGCAGCAACGCATTCTGGAGGAGCAAGCCTTTATCGGTATGATTATCCGGTTCTAGTAACTCAGGCTTGCCTCGATCTGAGCAAGATAGTATTTAGAGACAGGGATTTAGGAGCCGTGGCGAGTATAGGATCAGGAGAGGCTGCCATAACCTCCGCAGAGAGCGAGATACAGTCCATTCTAGGAACGCTTGACCAGTTCCAAGTAACCGGAACATCTACTGGAGTTATATTCTAATGACGATTGACCTCAGTATTCCTGAGACGAAAACAGAGGCGAAGAAATCAACAACATTCAAGGTGGAAGGCCCGCTCTTTGAGCCTCCTGCCCAAGTATCGCTTGGATTCCAAGAAGCCATTAATAGAGGACTTCTTGACCTCGCCACTCTCGAAGGTAGTAACAAGGTTAAGGAGCAATTAACTCCGGGCCACGGTAGATTAACAGGTAACCTAAGAAATCATATTGCAGCAAATGTTACCGAGGATAATGTGGTTCAAATAGATGCCGGGGAACATCGATATGGGGCCAACCTTATCTATTCAGCTTGGGTGGAAGGAATTTCAACCAAGAACGAAACAAGTAATTTTGACGGATACCAGATGTTTGAGAATGCTCATGCTCATATAGATAATAACCCACAATTATATGAGGAATATATTGCCGATGCTATCGTGGAGGCCTTGGGTTGAGTAGATCAGGAGCGTTAGCCAGAATAGATGCCCTGCTTTCGGAGATAACTGATCCGGCATTTACTGGCGTAGTGCGAGGAGAGCCTCTAGCTATATCAGGATCTCCGCTACTAGCTTATTGGATAACTGGTAGGGTGTCGGCCTTTCCTACGCTAGGAGATACTGGATCAAGGACGAGTATTTTAATCAGGGCATATTTTAGGATGCAGGACTCTCAGGACGTTAGGGAAACATTAGAGGAGGAAGTCTGGAACACGATGGTGCAAGTAGAAACTAAGCTCTCCTCTGATGCGAATTTGAACGGAAATGTATCGGACTCAAGTGTAGGTTCGGCAACGGTTGGATATATCAATATGAGCGGTGGTGTTTTTCGAGCCGTCTCGATTCCATACGAGATGCAGATACTCGGAGAGGTTACTGTTACGCCGTAGAACAGCCGAGGATGGATTTTAAGGGGTGTTTATAGAATGGCAAAGGTAAACGGTCTAAATGTAAGGCTTTTTGTCGAGGGATACGATTTGTCTGGCGATGCTAACGCTTTCTCTGGAGGCGGTTATACTAACGAACTCCTAGACGTAACAACTCTGGATGTTTCGGCCCGCAAGAGGATTATAGGCTCGGTAGATTCGGAGATGTCCTTTGATGCGTGGTTCGATAATGCAGCCTCCCACCAACACGCAGTCTGGACTTCTAACTCCGGCAAGCTACCTACAGCGGATCAGGATGTATTGGTTCCAATGGGTTCTGCGGTTGGTGATTCATTCGTAGGATTAATTGCAAAGCAAGGGACTTATAGCGTAACGAGGTCAGGAGGATCGGCTATAGCAGCCACTGCTACGTTTACTGCAAATGGATCGGCATCGGAATATGGAGAGATGTTGACCGCATTTGATGATACTCATTCCTCGGCCAGTTCCGGTACGGTAGTTGATAGCGGAGCATCATCCTCTAATGGTGGTTCTGGTTATCTTCAACTGTTAAGCCTTGATTCTGGTAGTGTCACGGTAAGTTTACAGGAATCTACCTCAAGCGGTGGTTCCTATACGAACTTTATGAATTTCTCAACCGTGGCATCGGCATCGGCTCCGTCAGCGGAAAGATTAACGATGGAAGGAACAGTCCAAAGGTATATAAAGGTAATAACGACAGGAACATTCAGCAACGCCAAGATAGTAGTTGGATTCAGTAGATCATAAAGGAGGTCTAGTATGGCCAAGCAAACTGGTTTGGGAGATGTATTGAAGGTGGACGATAGCGGAGGGACTCTCCGCACCATCAGCAATGACGTAATTGATTACGCCATTAACGTAGCACAGGAATTGATCGATACTACCGGACTCGATAAGTCTGCACGAGAACGTATCACAGGAATGTCAGACTCAGACCTTACGATTAACGGAGTCTTCAATCCTACCTCGAACATGAGCCATGATGTTTTCAAAGTCCGTACAGGTACGAGAACTGTGACCATACAAATTGGAGGAGCCACCACTGGCAATCCAGAATTAACAATGGAGATGCAAGTGGCGTCCTATAACATTTCGAGGGGCGGAGACGGTTCTTTAACTTGGTCTGCAGGCTTGAATCTCGCTAGCGGAACAGTTCCAGCCTATACAACGGTATCCTAATGGTTCAAGCAATAAAGGCGTCAACCAATGGAGTTAAGCCATTCACTCTCCAGAGGCGCAGGGCAATCCTCCTGTTTAAGCAGGAAGAATACGAAGGCCTCCATATAGAGGCTCGGCTAGACGTAGATCTGAGGACATTCCTCGACCTACAAATGCTGGCTGGCTCCGGGGAGGCCAATGCTCACGATCTAAAGGAGGCTTTCACGATGTTCGGAAACGAGATCCTAGAAAGCTGGAACCTAGAGGAGGAGGACGGGACTCCATTGCCAGCCGATGCTGCTGGATTCCTAACGCTTCCACCATTTCTTGGGACAGCTATCCTAACGGCGTGGAGCGATGCAGCGAGTACATCGGGGGAAGTCTTAGCCTCGGAATAGCTAGATGGAAATCAGTAAAGGGCGGAACGTATAAAGACGGTAAGCCTATTACTAAGCCTGTAGAGTTAGAGGCAGCGGAGATCGTTGATGGTATATGTCAGCGATATAGCTGCCTCCCATCGCAAGTTATGGCCGAGGATGTAGGGATATTGAGAATATTAAATATAGTTGGGCAGAACTCAGAGGAGGAGAAGCCCAGTGGCTAATACAGTTTCAATTACAGTTGATGCTGATACCTCTACGGCAGAATCAAATGTAAAAGGTATGGGTGGCAAGATGACTACTGCGCTCAAGGGAGTAGCAGCAGCAGCCGGAGGAATAACGCTTGCAGCAGCAGCAGCAACAGCACTGGGCGAGGAATACCAAACGGCCACGAATACCATAGCAGCCGGGACAGGTGCGACTGGTAAGGATCTTGAGGGATTAACAGCATCCTTTAAGAGTGTTTGGGCTAACGTGCCACAAGATGCTGCGGAAGTATCCTCTGCGGTTGCCGACATCAATACAGAGTTTGGATTCACAGACGATAAGCTGGAAGATGTGACCGAGGCAATGCTTACTGCATCGAGGGCAATGGGTGAAGATCTTGGAGGAGTAATTAAATCAACTGCCGACCTTCTCGTGGCCTTTGGCGAGGATAAGGGAGGCGCAGAGGCATTACTCGACAAGTTGACCGTTGCAGCCCAGTTCTCCGGTTCCTCTATGCAGGCACTGGCGGACAAGGTAAGCAACTTTGCTCCACAGTTACAAGCCCTCGGCCTTCCTATGGATGAAGCTATAGCATTGATTGCCAACATGGACGCAGCAGGAATGTCCGCATCGAAGATGATGCCGGGATTAAATACTGCCATCAAAAAATTATCCTCGGAAGGTGTTACTGACATAGCAGGAGGATTACAAGAGGCGATAGCCTCGATACAGAATGCTGGAACAGATGCCGAAGGACTAGGAATAGCAATGGACTTGTTCGGTGCTGGGGCAGGGCTACGATTTCAGGCAGCTATTCAAGAAGGTGTATTTGAATTAGATACTTTAATTGCCACAATGGACGGCTCCGAAGGTACGCTTAAAACATTGGGAGAAAAAACGCTAACAACGAGCCAGAAATTCGACATTATGAAGAACAAGGTCAAATCCGCTCTCTCTCCTATCGGAGAGTTTGCTACTGCTTTAGGGCCAATAGTAATTATGATTCCGGCCCTTACTACCGCCTTATCTGCCTTGGCAGCAATGCAAGCGGTACAGACGGCAGCAGCGTGGCTCCAGACAGCAGCAATGACAGCCCTAAATCTTGCCTTTGGCCCTATAGGAATTGCGATTTTGGCAATAGCAGCAGCCATTGGAGTAGGGATTCTGATCTGGAAGAACTGGGATGTAATTGTAGAGAAGTTTAGAGAAGGACTTGAGAAAATCAAGCCAGTATTTGAAGTAGTAAAGGAGTTTTTGACAGGGGCACTGGATAGCTTAAAACTCAAATGGGATCTGATCTGGAACGGCATGGGAGATACCGTGAAATTGGTGTGGGATGGGATTAAAGGTTATGTGAATCTTTGGATCGAAGCACTGAATTTTCTTATCCGTGGAGCCAACATGATCAATATAAAGGTTCCCAGTTGGGTTCCTAAATTCGGAGGCAAGGGTTTTAGTTTTAATATTCCTGAAATCCCTAAACTGGCCTCTGGGGGAATAGTTACATCCCCTACTGTTGCGATGATTGGCGAGAGAGGGCCGGAGGCAGTTATCCCATTAAGCAAGGGCGGAGTTGGTGGGATTACCATCAATATCCTTGGGCCTACTTATGGGTTTGATGATTTCGAGCGAAGGGTTGGGGAGGCTATCGTGGATGGAGTAAGGCGTGGAGGATTCTCTGGTATTCTAGCGACTGCATAAGGAAATTAAATGGCTAAAGAACTGCAACATGGAACAGTAGGCACAGAACTTACACAGGCCGAGTGGGAAGCTAACGGAGCGCACGTTATAGATAGTCAGGCAACCGGGGATATTCTCTATGCCTCGTCTACGAGCCAGATAACTGGACTTGCCATTGGCTCAACCAACCAAGTCCTAAAGGTTGTTGGAGGAGTACCCGCTTGGGGGGCCGTAACAGTTGCTGGCTCCGATCTAACCGGAACCAGCCTCGCTAGCGGAGTTGTAACCTCTAGCCTTACGGCAATAGGAACGATCACAACGGGCGTGTGGAATGGGACTGCTATAACTGGAGCCTATATCAATGACGATATTATCTCTGGGCAG
>VTLG01016481.1_pt1 | contig 28534 bp, 43 predicted proteins | sample 4694571 | NCBI WGS metagenome assembly VTLG01 (sample SAMN12604809, study PRJNA352737) | marine metagenome | biome: ENVO:00000447; feature: ENVO:00000209|ENVO:00000569|ENVO:01000036; material: ENVO:00002151; isolation source: viral sequences binned using virsorter ...
TGCTCAACTCAAGCGAGAACTGATCCGTGTCAACATCACAATCGAAACCGACGAAGACGACCTTATTGGTGGGTTTCGCCTTATTGATGGTAACACTGTATGGCATAATGGACCAGTTATCGAAGCATTGGAAAGGGGAGCTGTCCTCCTTTTAGATGAGATAGATTTAGCATCTAATAAGATCTTATGTTTGCAACCTATTCTTGAGGGTAAAGGAATATTCCTTAAGAAGATTGGTAGATTTGTCACTCCATCATCTGGATTTAATGTGGTTGCAACTGCTAATACAAAAGGTAAAGGATCTGACGACGGTAGGTTTATTGGTACTAATGTACTTAATGAAGCATTTCTTGAAAGATTTCCTGTAACTTTCGAACAGGACTATCCAGCACCTACTATAGAGACAAAGATTTTAGGAAGAGTTGCTGCTACTCTTGGAGTAACTGATACTGATTTTTGCAAACGTCTGGTAGATTGGGGTGACATAATTCGTAAAACTTTCTATGATGGTGGTATAGAAGAGATTATTAGCACCCGTCGTTTGGTTCATATTCTTCGTGCCTATTCTATTTTTAATGATAAGATGAAAGCAATTCGAGTTTGTGTGAATAGATTTGATGATGAGACTAAACAAGCATTTCTCGAACTGTATGATAAGGTAGATGCTACAGTTCAACTTCCCGTTGACAATCAGGAGGATTAATGATATGGTTAATGCATGGAGCTTACTGTATTCAGAGATTAATGGAACTATGGACGAGGACTATCCTATTATAAAAAAACAAGAAGATGAGAAGGAAGTAGATTTTAAAGATGATGTTACAATTGTTGGAGGAGATTTTTTAGATAAAATAAGTGCAGAACTTCCTGAAGATAATTATTATGCTGCGGATACTGTACCATTTGATTATAGTCATTTCTATGGTGATACTTTTCTAACAGGTTCATCTTCTGCAGATACTATTTCTTTTGATTCATTGAACTTTGATTCTCAAACTGCTGTTCCTGGAGCTTTGGGAGAAGATCGTATTAATCTGAGAACGGATGGATATCCGGGAACGATTGAAGATGCTTCGAGGTTTAGTGGTACTGATGCTATTTCTTTTGGAGATGATCCTTATCCTACTTTAAGTAGTAAACCTCAACCAAACCTGAAGTATCAATCTCAAAAGTATGGTGAGGATAAAGGTATTAAAGATTTAAAGGATTATGTCTCTTCTACCTATCAAGGACACTATACTAATGATAACTCTGATGTTCAGACTCTTGACCTTATTCATTCTGTAGGTGATGCAGAATCTTTCTGTCGTTCTAATGCTATCAAGTACCTAAGCAGGTATGATAAGAAGGGACAGGCAAAACGTGATATACTAAAGGCAATGCACTATTGTCTTCTCCTCTACTATTTCAGTGGACAAACTAATGAAACTCCGACCCGTGGTTATGAAACTTTCTGATTTAACACTTGCTCTACTTAAAAACTTTTCTAACATTAATCAATCTATTCTTTTCAAACAAGGAAATAAACTTCGCACTATGAGTGTGATGAAGAATATTCTTGCAGAAGCAACTATTGATGAAGAATTGCCTAAGGATTTTGGTATCTATGATTTAGGACAGTTTCTTAATGGGATGGGTCTTCACCAAAGTCCAGAGCTGGATTTCACTAATGATAATCATGTTCTTATTAAGGAAGGAAGATCTAGATCTAAGTATTTTTTTGCTGATCCTAGTGTAATTATTACTCCACCTGAGAAAGCTATTACACTTCCTAGTGAGGATGTGACTTTTGATTTGAGTACAGATCAGTTAGATAAGTTGCTCAAAGCAGCAGCAGTATATCAACTTCCGGATTTATCAGTAATTGGTGGAAGTGGTGAAGTTAAGATTGTTGTTCGTGATAAGAAGAATGATACCTCTAACACATTTGCTGTTCAAGTTGGAGAGACGGATTCTACATTTTCTTTTAATTTTAAAGTAGAGAATATTAAAATTCTTCCTGGTACTTATGAGGTAGTTGTTTCTCAGAAATTGTTATCGCGGTTTACTAGTAAAAATCTTGATTTAACTTATTACATAGCACTTGAACCTGATTCTACATTTGAATGATGTATAAAGTAGAAGGTAAAGAATATAATGATTGGACCGCAGCACAAGATTCTGCTGTCTTTTTATTGGAGAATGGTCATGAGTATGTTCAAGTATTGGAATGGAGTGAGGAAGATCAAACTTGGATATTACTCCAAGAGTTAAATTTGGAAAGGGGTATTGTATCTAAGAATTTCAGTACCCATTCACTTGCACCCTATTATGTGAGGTTAAGAAATTATGAAGGTAATTGATGATTTTCTCAAACCAAATGATGCGTTTGGACTGGCTCAACATGTAAACAATGTTGAGTTTCCTTGGTATTTTAATCCTTATATTAATTATCCTCAGGACTCAGGAGAGGAGAGTGCAAAGCATGAATTTCAATTCGTACATAACATCTATGTTCTGAATAGGGGAATATTGGATAGTAATAATCAATTTGCTAATAATGTGCTTAAATCATTTCAAAATAGTGAGATGGGTGTTACTTCTTTCATTAGAGTTAAAGCAAATTTAACTACCCAAACTAAAAAACCTTATCAGGCAGATTATCATGAAGATCTTGATATTTTTACAGAGGCTGGATTGTCATATAAAACTGCCATTTATTATGTCAATACTAATAATGGATATACAAAATTTGAGAATGGTGGTAAGGTTGAGTGTGTAAGAAATAGATTAGTAATTTTTGATGGTAAGGAACGTCATACTTCGGTTAGTTGTACTGATGAGAAGCGTAAGATCGTGATTAATTTTAACTTTAATTGATTATGAGAGATGAATTTCTATGGGTTGAAAAGTATCGTCCTAAGACAATTGAAGAATGTATTCTTCCAGAAAGTACTAAAAAGACTTTTTTAGATTTCTTAAATAAAGGAGAGATACCTAATTTACTTCTTGCAGGCCCTGCTGGATGTGGTAAGACTACAGTTGCAAAAGCACTGTGTCATCAACTAGGAGCTGACTATTATGTTATCAACGGATCAGATGAAGGACGATTCCTCGATACAGTTAGAAACAATGCCAAAAACTTTGCCTCAACAGTTTCCCTCTCCTCTGACAGTAGACATAAAGTCATCATCATCGATGAGGCAGACAATACCACCCCAGATGTGCAGCTCTTACTTAGAGCATCTATTGAAGAATTTTCCAACAACTGTAGATTCATCTTCACTTGCAACTATAAAAACAAAATCATCGAACCTCTCCACTCCCGATGTGCCGTCGTTGAATTTGGAATTACAGGAAAACAAAAACCCGCGATCGCTGCTTCTTTCTTCAAACGACTTAACGATATCCTGGACGACGAGCGGATTGAAACTGATAAGAAAGTCCTTGCCGAACTTATCAATAAGCACTTCCCAGACTGGAGAAGAGTCTTAAATGAATGTCAACGTTATGCTGTAAGTGGAAAGATAGATGCGGGTATTCTCGCTCATTTTTCAGATGTAAAGGTTAATGATCTCATTAAAAATCTCAAAGCGAAAGACTTTAAGGAGGTACGTAAATGGTGTGTCAATAATTTGGATAATGATCCTGCTGTTTTATTGCGCCGTATCTACGATGCTCTTTATGATTCCTTGGTCCCTAACACTATTCCTGCCGCCGTTCTTACTATTGCTAAGTATCAGTATCAGATCGCGTTCGTCGCAGATCAAGAAATAAATTTATTGGCATGTCTTACAGAAATTATGGTGGAGTGTGAATTTAAATGATTTTACCAGGGACTACAGTTGTGATTGATGATCCTACTTCCATTTACAATGGGTATAGAGGATTTGTTCAAAGAATCAGTGGTGATATGATTGCTGTTTTGTTTGATGATATGTCACCTTGGGAAAAATTGGTAACTTTCCCATTGAAGGTTGTTAAAGAAGATCCCACTGGATTCCAATACTATAAAAAGAAATGAAAGACGAACTTTTATATTTCTTAAAGAAAGATGCTTATAAGAAAGGTGAATTTAAACTTTCTTCTGGTAAGACCAGTGAGCATTATGTAAACTGTAAACCAGTAACTTTAACTGGAAGGGGACTTACTCTTACTAGTTTATTAATGTTGGAGCATATTGAAACTAGAGTAGTGGGAGGACTTACTTTAGGAGCTGATCCTTTGGTTAGTGGGGTGGCTGTTGTATCAGCATTAGATAAAACTGTTATTAATGGATTGATTGTTCGTAAAGAACCTAAGGGTCATGGTACGGGTGCATGGATTGAAGGTCCTGAGTTTCCAAAAGGAACTAGGGTTACAGTACTTGAAGATGTAGTTACAACAGGCGGATCAGCGATTAAAGCAGCAGAGAAACTGCGTGATGCTGGTTATGTTGTAGAAAGAGTCGTTGCTATCATAGACAGGCAGGAAGGGGGTGCTGACGCAATGAAAGAAGCAGGACTTGAATTGAAGTCTATATTTACGTTAGAAGAAATGTTAAATTCTAAACTAAAACTATGAGTGAATTTCAATCTGACATACAAGATAAGAAGTATGATGAGGAGGGTAATGAATTAGATAAACATGGATTTAAGGTTAAAAAGTATCCAGATGGTTTAGAATCAGTTCGTAAATCAGTTGAAAACTGTGAGATGATGTGCGGTTTGGATAAAAAGGTGATGGCAGAACTACTCAAAGGTGAGTGGGGTGAATCTATTACATTAGATCACAGTGGTAGAACAAGTAAGAAAATTGTGATAGAATATGATATAAAACATAAGACTAATGACTGAAGAATTTTATAGGGTGGTGGCAGGTGCTCCATCTCGTCATAAGTATCCATTATATAAATTTTATAATGATCCTCAAGATTGGCATACTAATGGTACTATTAAAGTTTCTTGCCAAGATGGTAAGGTGGATGTTACAATATTTGAAAAAGATTCAATTAACATTCATCATCTGACTATTTGGTCTGATGATGGACCTGTTACCGCAAGATTGAGAGAAGAACTTGATCCAGTGCAAGAATGATTACTAACAAGGACATTATGGAGGAACTTCTAGTGAGTAAAAAGGAAAGAAAAGAGCAGAAATTAAGAGCTCAAGTTAAGTCTCGATGGTATTATATTTTTTGGGGAACTTGTACCGTAGCAGTATGTGCCGGACAGGTTTTAGTGGGAAGTGGTTTCCGTAGAATGGCAGAAAGTTTTGAGAAGGTATTAGATTCTCCTATTGAATTGGATTTTGGTATTCCTAGACATCATGGGTGGGAAGATGATGGATTGTATCATCCTACAGATCCTCCTCAAAGGGTATATTGATGACAGAAGAAGAATTAGAAAAGGAACGTCATATCGATGATGATTGTAATGTAGTGGGACATTACTATAGAGCAAAGAGAATGCATCCCAATATTCCTTTTTATCTTCAAGATGAAAGAGGACAAACATTTGAATTTGGATGGAGTTTAATATATGATTATATTTCTAATATATCCTATTATCCTGATTGGTGATGAAAAAAATAGATCCAAGTGAATATATGGTTGATGGGTGGGACCGTCAAGGTGAAGTTAATTATGTAAGAGGATCCCGTCATAATAAGATTGGTATGACTATTATGTGGACCTATTATGTTCTTATTATTTTTATGGTTATGAGATTGATATGGGTATTAAACCAATGAAAGCACTTAAGACACCCCTAAGATATCCTGGTGGTAAGTCTCGTGCTTGTATTAAGATGGATCCATACTTTCCGGATTTACGTAATTTTACGGAATTTAGAGAACCTTTTCTTGGTGGGGGAAGTGTAGCACTTCATGTAACAAAGAAGTATCCACATTTAAAGATTACTGTTAATGATTTGTATGAACCATTAGTAAATTTTTGGGTAACGTTACAGACATTTGGAACTGAATTAACAGAGAAGTTAAAGCATTATAAATCTACTCATGCAGAACCAGAATCTGCCAGGGAATTATTTCTGGAATCTAAAGACGCAATTAATAAAACTAGTCTTGATAGTCTTGAACGTGCAGCAGCATTCTATATTGTTAATAAGTGTTCTTTTAGTGGATTAACAGAAAGTTCATCATTTTCTAAACAAGCATCTATTTCTAATTTCTCCATGAGAGGGATTGAGAAGTTACCTGGGTATTCTTCTTTAATTTCTCATTGGCATATTAATGGATATTCTTATGAATATCTTATGGAGAATAATACGCATGATGGAATTTTTATGTATCTAGATCCTCCTTATGATATTAAGGATAATCTTTATGGAAAGAAAGGATCAATGCATAAAGGATTTGATCATGATAAGTTTGCTGCTGATTGTGACAAATATGATATTCATATGATGATTAGTTATAATTCAGATCAGTTAGTAAAGGATAGATTTAAGGAGTGGGATGCGGCTGAGTTTGATTTAACTTATACGATGCGTTCTGTTGGTGAATATATGAGAGATCAGAAAGAAAGAAAGGAATTGTTGCTAATGAATTATCTTGAGGATAAAAGAGCTCAGATGTTCTTCGATGAAGTTCAAGAGCAGGCAGGTTTGCCACGACGGAAGTTATGAAACAATTAATAAATCCTAAGACTGATCTTTATGAAGAATTAAAAAGTTATATTTTATCTCATCATTTTCCTTGGTACTATATTGATAGTGGTGTAGTTGATGAAACTCAAACATTAAAAACAGATAGTGTAGTACCTTTTATGGATACGGGAAGATATGATAATCCTCCTCTTCTTAGTCATACTTTTTTAAGCAGACCTACTTCTAAAGTACCGTATTCACATCCAACTTGTTCAAAGTTGGTAGAAGTGGATGAGGTATTTAAAGAAATTTTCTCTCATAATAAAGTTGATATAAATTGTTTCTATAGAATTAATGCTAATTTGGTTCATCCACCTTTTCCAGGTGGTAGGACAGAAACCTTTCCTCATGTCGATCATTCATTTCCTCATAATAATATATTGATATATCTGACAGGTGCTGGAGGAAAAACTATTTGTGGTAAATATAAGCACGATCCTCAAGAAGATGATATAATAACTTTTACTGGAAAACATTATCATCAATTACCTCATAAAGAAAAGAGAGTCGTGTTAGTAGCTACATATATTTGATTATGGATATCGTTTTTTATTCTACAAAGATCAATAGACATGCTCATGTTAACGAGCATGAACTTAAGCGTCTAGAACATAGCATTTCTTCATTAAGGGAGTTCAATAATGAAATACCTGTTTATTTGTTTTGTGATGACCCTACTTTTATTCCCCCTCATTTCGTTAGTGACTATGCCGTAAAGCTTTATCCTTTTGCAGATCAGATTAAGCACGGTATGATTTTTATTTACCGGTGGTTTAACCTTCAACACTTTGAAGATTTTGTTGATGCTAATATTCTTTATGTAGATTCAGATACTGTTTTTTACGGGGATGTTCAATATCTTTTCGATCACTATAATTATGCAGAGGTATTTGGTAGAGAGGAGTTTGGATTCCGTCATGATCCTAATATAGGGGGTGGTAGGAATATAAGACAGGGACTTGATTATGTGGATCAGTGTATTAAAGAAGCAGGAGGAAAGGAACAGATATACAAGTATTGTATGGGAGTAATGTTATTCAGGAATGGTCTTCATTTAGATATCATAGATCGTCTAGGAGAGTTGGTAGAGATTATGTGTAAGGTTAGGGATGGTAAAATGCCTTATCCTGTTCCTAATCCTAGAATTATTGATGAATATTCTATGTGGATTCTTTTAAGTAGAATAGGTGTTTATGGAAGTCTTTTTGGTATTCAAGATGTTACTCAAGGATATGTAGAACAGAAGCATGAAGAGTTTTTTAATCCTATTGTAATACATTATGGTACAAAAGGAGAACAGATAATGGCAGAAGTTGATGGGAGATTTGGTAATTTAAAGAGAGATGTGGATGAGTTGGGTTCAGATATTGATCCTTATCATGTATTATGAAAATACATACTTATTTAAATGATCCACCTAAAACTCCCTATGCTCCTGCATGGAATTTTTCTTTTGGATGGTCTACTCTACCCTTAAAGGTAAATAATTTGGCTTTAACTTGTTTAAGTAAAGAAAAGAAGATTAAAAAATTACCTCTTACATATGATGAGCGGGGAAAATATAATGATGGATATACTGGTCTTGGTAAGAATAGTACTACCGCACGATTTGCTGAGTATAATGTATTGGAATGGGATACTCCTGAGACTAATTTATTGAAGAAATATGCTAAAATAAAGGTGAGGGAATATAATAAATTGTTGGGAAATGACACACCTGATTACCTTTGGGCTAGATGTTGGGTTAATATTCTTAGATGGGGACAAAAAATAAATGCTCATATGCATACTCTTAAATCAGAGTCTTATTTGAGTGCTCATTTCACCGTCCAAGCAGATAATACGTCTACTTGTTATATGAATCCTATTAATGTTCTTAACGATCCGGAGATTATTTCAGAGGAAAATGTTCCAGGAGTTTTTTCAATTTTTCCTTCTTATGTTCCTCATTATACAACTAGGCATTATTCATTTAAACCTAGGATTACCATTGCAATGGATATTTACATCGAGAATGATGAAAACCGTGGAAGTGTGATATTATTATGATTGAACTAAAAGACTGGTTAAATTCTATTAATTTCAATAAGGATAATCTTATTGAGGAAGATCCTGCTGTGATAAAGGATTATGCTCCTTATATTATTAATCGTTGTTTATCTGGCACTATTGATTCTATTCTTTTTGCAAATGAAATGAATAAATATCCTAACTTAGACAAGGATATGCAATATAATTTTTATCTAAATACTCTTAGGAAAAAGAAGAGATTCTCTCCCTGGCTCCGTAAGGAAAAAGTCACGGATCTCCAAAGTGTCAAACAATACTATGGCTATAGTAACGAGAAAGCATCTCAAGCACTGAAAATCTTATCAAAACAACAACTGGAATTTATTAGACAACGACTTGAAACTGGAGGATCGAAATGACTACTACAGTAGAACCTGAAGTAAGTTGGTCTCAGGACCAAATGGTTGAGGTTACTCTTAATGAACCTGATGATTTTCTTAAGGTGCGTGAGACGCTAACAAGAATTGGAGTAGCATCAAGGAAGGAGAAGAAACTTTACCAATCTTGTCATATCTTGCATAAGCAAGGTAGATACTATATCGTACATTTTAAGGAGCTGTTTGCTCTGGATGGTAAACATGCTAATCTCACAGCTAATGACGTACAACGTCGCAATCGCATTGCTCGTTTACTTGCTGATTGGGGACTTATTGCGGTAGTTAAAGAAGATTCAGTATCTGATATTGCTCCTCTTAATCAGATTAAGGTACTTGCGTATAAAGATAAGGGTGAGTGGATCTTAGAGCAGAAATATAACATTGGTAAAAAGGGTAAAACCAGTGAGTCCGATTAATATTTTTACTGGGATTTACAGTTATACCATTGTGTGTTATTGTTTTAGAATAGTTTTGGGTGTTTAATGACGGTTAACACTATATTATTGATCCTTTTGGTGATTATTAATTATACCAATTTCTATTTTACGCATATTAGGTCGCGTAAACCGAAGAGATTGAGTCGGAGATCATCACCTCGTTTTTTGGCAGATCGTGTATAATTAGTTATGTCGCCTTCGGGGACATCAAAACACAAACTCGCTTAGTAAAGGAGCTACAATCATGGGTACACTATCCAGGTATCATGCTGCCAATCTTCCAGAATTATTGGAGAGGATTAGTAAGAACAGCATAGGAATGGACGACTATCTCAACCGATTCTGGGATGGCGTGGATACATCTTCAAATTATCCACCATATAATTTGGTCCAAGTAAATAATGTCGAATCGAGATTGGAAATCGCACTCGCGGGATTCAAAAAGAAAGAAGTTAAAGTCTACACAGAGTTTGGAAAACTACATGTGGAAGGCAAAAAGAAAGAATCGGAGACTGTGGGAGAAATTGTCTACAAAGGGTTGGCACAAAGATCTTTCACAAGATCTTGGACGCTCTCTGATGATACGGAAGTTCGACAGGTCAGCTTTACCGATGGACTCCTCATCGTGGAGTTAGGTAAGATTGTTCCTGAGCATCATAATCGTAAGGATTACTTATGACCCTTGCTAATGTCCTTCTCTGGTCCTGTATACCCTTTGTAATGATAACTCTTTACTTTGGGACCAGAGGAGGGTATTATGATAGTGACAGTTATACGGGAGACGGTTGTGCTCACGATGTTAAAAGATGAATTATAAAGATTCTGGGGTAGATATAGAAGCAGGAAGAGATTTTGTAGAGAAGATTAAAAAGAAAGCACCTACTATTGGTGGTTTCAATGGGATGATGAAAGTCCCATCAAGATATAAGAATCCTGTATTGGTTTCTGGTGCTGATGGTGTAGGAACTAAAATTAATATTGCATGTATTGCTGGAGACTATACAACCATTGGTATAGATCTTGTTGCTATGTGTGTTAATGATGTAATCTGTTGTGGTGCTAAACCATTATATTTTTTAGATTATATTTCTACGAAGAAGATAGATGATAATTTGGATCAAATTATGGAGGGTGTTATTAAAGGATGTGAACTAGCAGGTATGGATCTCTTAGGAGGAGAGACTGCAGAACATCCAAGGCAAAATGGTTATGATCTTGCAGGCTTTTGTACTGGTATTGTAGAAGAAGATAAGATAATTGATGGTAGTAAGATAGAACCAGGACATTTAGTTATTGGTATAGAAAGTAGTGGACTTCATAGTAATGGGTTTAGTTTGATTAATGATATGTTATGGAGGCATAAGATTTTTTATAAAGAGCATCCAGAATTACTTACACCCACTACCATCTATTCTCCATTAATTATGTACCTTCTTAGGAAGAAAAGACCCATTCATGGTATGGCACATATTACTGGCGGCGGTATTCCTGAGAATCTTCCAAGGTGTTTACCGAAAGGACTTAAAGTAGAAGTTGATTATGAATCATGGGAACGTCCAGAGATTTTTGATATAATAAAGAAGAATGCTGCGGTTGAAGAAGATGAAATGAGGAACATATTTAATTTAGGAATAGGATATTGTTTGATAGTTCCTCCTGATACTACTGTTGATACAGAGGTTAAGATTTGGGGTCATGATTTAAGGTCTTGGATTATTGGAGAAGTTGTGGTAGAATAGATAAAGGTAAAAGGTTAAAATGACTGTTAAATTATCCTTGTTAAAATCAGGAGAAGATGTTATAGCAGATATCCAGGAGATGATTCTGGATGATAAAGTTGTTGGGTATTTCTTTGTAAATCCTTGTGTAGTTAAAGTTTTAGCTAAAGATACTGGGACCCAAGGAAAAACTCCTTGTCAATTGCAACTTACTCCATGGCTACCTCTTACAGATGAAAAGAAAATCCCAGTTGCACCTGATTGGGTTATAACTATTGTAGAGCCCATGGCTCAATTAAAGAAAATGTATGAGGATGGAGTTTTAAAAGATGGCAGACAAGACGATCAAAGTGTTAGTACTGACGACGACACAACAATTGATGATCAGTGAGGTTCAAGAAGTTGCAGCTCTTGATATAGGACAACCAGATTGTAAGTTGATAAATCCTTTTTGTATTAATACCCAATCAGGTCAAACTATTTTAGAACCTTGGTTACTTAATATTACAAAAGATGATGTTTTTATGATGAGTTCTGATAAAATACTTACTCTATGTGAACCTACTCCAACTCTTCTGGAGAAATATCTTGATATTACTTCATAATGAATTTTTTTAAAAAATCTTTTTATTATATTTTAAAAGTTAAAGATCATAAAGAGAATAAGCAACGTATTCTTGATGAAATGGATGAAGTAAGCAATATGCTTCAACATCCAAAAACTATCATTAGTAATTCTGACTGGGGTCAACGTCGGAAGAATTGGTTTCTGACAAGTTTGTCTGAGAGAGATAAATTAAATTATTGTACTTTCGTTGCTAAAAAATATATTCCTGAAAAAGAAAAAGATCTAGCGATTACAGATGCTTGGTTTAATCAATATTATGGCAACACTCAAAGTAATCATTATTGGCATAATCATGTAGGACAAGAGGGAGAGAATTGTCTGAGGGCAGATTTAACTTCGATTTATTATGTGGAGTTGCATGGTAAATCTTTAAGAACTAAATTGCAAGATCCAGAGACAAAGAAAGAGATTATTCCTAGAGTTAATGAGGGAGATATTTTGATAATGAGTTCTGATATTTATCATTCATCTCCTCCTAATATTACTAGTCATCGAAAGTCTATTATTTCTTTTAATACTGTATTTGAACCTAAGATAATGAGTAACACCCTTAACATTTCCACCTCTTCATATAGGCAGAAATATCACCAATGAGATTTTATACTAACGTACAATTAATCGGTAACCAATTTTTGGTTCGTGGTGTTGAGAATGGGAAGAGATACGAGCATAGAGATGAGTTTTTCCCCACGTTATTTGTCAAATCTAAAAAAAAGGCTAAATATAAAACGTTGAATGGAGAAGCAGTTGAAGCAATTAATCCAGGAACAGTCAGAGATTGTAGGGAATTTTATAAGAAATACGAGGATGTGGAAGGATTCGACATCTATGGTAATGACCGTTACATTTACCAATACATATCAGAGAAATATCCTGAGGATGAGATCAAGTTTGACATCAGCAAGGTTAAACTTGTTACTCTTGATATTGAGGTTGCGTCTGAGCAAGGGTTCCCTGATGTTGAATCGTGCCAGGAAGAGATCCTTGCTATTACTATTCAGGACTATACAACAAAGCAAATCATTACTTGGGGAATTAAACCCTTCCAGAATAATCGTAAGGACGTAACTTATCATCAGTGTAATGATGAACATACTTTACTGAATAATTTTATTAATCATTGGATGCAGGATGTTCCAGATGTAATTACTGGGTGGAATATTCAACTATATGATATTCCATATATTTGCAAGCGTCTTAGAAGGGTGCTTGGTGAGAAGTTAATGAAGCGTATGTCACCCTGGGGACTCTGTAGTGAGGGTGAGATACATCTTATGGGACGTAAACATACTACCTTTGATGTGGGTGGTGTATGTCAGTTAGATTATCTTGATCTTTATAAGAAGTTTACTTATAAGGCACAAGAGTCTTATAGGTTGGATTATATTGCAAGTGTTGAATTGGGTCAGAAGAAGTTAGATCACAGTGAGTATGATACTTTTAAGGATTTTTATACAAAAGGATGGCAGAAGTTTATTGAATATAATATTGTTGACGTAGAACTGGTTGATCGTCTTGAAGACAAGATGAAATTGATCGAACTCGCACTTACTATGGCGTATGATGCGAAAGTGAACTATAATGATGTATTCTATCAAGTACGGATGTGGGACAACATCATTTATAACTACTTGAAGAAACGTAATATTGTAATTCCACCAAAGAACAAATCACAGAAAAATGAAAAATACGCAGGAGCCTATGTCAAGGAACCAAAAGCGGGACGCTATGATTGGGTTGTCTCTTTTGACCTTAATAGCCTGTACCCTCATCTTATTATGCAATACAATATCAGTCCAGAAACCCTCAGGGAGACTAGACATCCCAGCGCGAGCGTTGAGAGGTTATTAAATCAGGAGGTAGAGATTGGTGGGGAGTATGCTGTTTGTGCTAATGGAGCGCAGTATACAAAGGAGGTGAGAGGATTTCTTCCGGAGTTGATGGATAAGATGTATGGAGATCGTGTGGTTTTCAAGAAAAGAATGATTGAGGCAAAGAAAGCTTATGAGAAGACCCCCACTAAATCATTGGAAAAGGAAATTGCAAGATGCAACAACATCCAAATGGCGAAGAAGATCTCTCTTAATTCTGCTTATGGTGCTATCGGCAATCAGTACTTCCGGTATTATAAATTAGCAAACGCGGAAGCAATTACACTTTCCGGACAGGTCTCTATTCGTTGGATAGAGAATAAAATGAATGAAAAGATGAATAAAATTTTGAAAACGGAGGATGTGGATTATGTTATTGCTTCAGATACTGATAGTATTTACTTGTACTTGGGCCCTTTGGTTGAGGCTGTATACAAGGGGAGAGAGAAAACTAATAAGGGCGTTGTTGGGTTCCTTAACAAGGTGTGTGAAAATGAATTTGAGCCTTTTATTGAAAGTGCTTACGAAGAATTGGCCGGGTATGTCAATGCCTACGACCAAAAAATGTTCATGAAGCGAGAGAATATCGCTGACCGTGGTATTTGGACTGCTAAGAAAAGATATATTTTAAACGTATGGGATAGTGAGGGTGTTAGGTATGAAGAACCAAAGTTAAAGATGATGGGTATTGAGGCAGTTAAATCTTCAACACCAGCCCCTTGTCGTACAATGATTAAGGATGCTCTTAAGATAATGATGAATGGAACAGAAGATGAAGTAATTGATTTTATTGATAAATCGAGGAAGGAATTCAAACAACTTCCTCCAGAAGATATTGCATTTCCTCGGTCTGCATCGGATGTTGTTAAATATCAAGCACATTCTACAATCTATGCAAAAGGAACTCCTATACATATACGGGGTGCGTTATTATACAACCACTATGTTAAAAAACATAAGTTGGATAATAAGTATTCTCTCATTCAGAATGGTGAAAAAATTAAATTTTGTTACTTGAAGAAACCGAATATTATTCATGAGAATATTATTTCGTTTATTCAGGATTTTCCGTGTGAAATTGGTCTTGACAAGTATATTGATTATGATTTACAATTTGAAAAGTCTTTTTTAGAACCACTTAAGATCATTCTTGATGCTATTGGGTGGAAAGTTGAAAAGACTGTTAATTTGGAGATGTTTTTTGCTTAATTTACCCCCTAAAATTACCAGGATGTCTGGAAAGGGAGGTTCTGCCAATGCGGTATTGGTTAAGAATGATTTTTTAAATAATTCTGAGTGTAACTTTTTAATAGATTATTACACACAATATTGTGAATCATTACGTTCATATCCTCTCAAACAGTATATTGAGGAAAGGATGAGATTTAAACAATCTTATCTTCAATTTCATTCTGATCTTTCTTATATTGTTGAGACTTCTTTTTCTTCTAATCTTCCTCATAAAATAAGACAAATTTTACTTAGAAGAAAAATTCTTAGAGGGGTAAAAAAAAGATTTCCTTTTCTGAATCTTGACTATGATTATTTTGGATCTTGGTCTCCAGGATCTTTTAAAGAAGTTAATAATTATGATAGTTATTATCCTGGTAATCATTGGATTTCTGTTTGTTATTTAAATGATAATTTTGGGGGTGGAGAAACTTTAGTGAGTGATGTAGTGGTTAGACCTGAGAAAGGAAAATTGTGTGTTTTTAATAACAAAATTTATTTTAATGGAGTGTCCAAAACTTTTGGACCCCGGTACACATACGTTGCCCGTTGGCAGGAGAACTAATGGACTTACCAGTTAACGATAAAGAATTAGAAACTATTATTAAAGCAATGGCTTTAGGTGGTGATACAGCTCTTTATCAAAAACTTAAACTAGTTAAAGAGACTAGGGATGCAAATCCTGGTGGTCCATATAAGAAGATTATTCGTGACACTTATGGCATGGTTATATGATTTTTTAAGACTAAAAATTAATAATTATATTATTATTGATGATTTTTTTCCTGAAGAGATTTGTAAAGAGTTGAGGGAAAAAATTCTCAACTCTAAAAAGTATGGTAAATATTGGGATTATAAATCTGTGGATTTTAATAATGCTCCTGATGACGAGTCTTTGGAGTATATTTCTGATAAGTATATTGTTCCTAGAATATCTTTAGCTAAAAAATATGTTCGAGCATGGAGTTTTGTGTATGATAATGTATCAAGAGGAGTACTCCCTCATGCGGATCCTTCTTTTATTAATGTAAATATCTGGGTAACTCCTGATGAGTGTATTGAGGATCATAATAAAAATGGATTAGTAATTTATAAAAGACAAGTTTCTCCAGGAGTTAGGTGGGAGATTTATAATAAAGATAATGAATGGATCAAAAAGTTTCTAAAAAATTCAAAGTATGATATAATACCTTATAAGTACAATCGAGCGATTATTTTTAGGGGAAGTACTTTTCATGCAACTGATAATGTTCACATGAAACAGGGAGATCAAAATAAAAGAGTAAACTACACATTCTTATATGAATAATGGATTTTTTAAAAGATATTGTAAAGGAAATTGGTGATGACTACACCCAACTCGCATCCGATATATCAGACAGTCAACAATATATTGACACGGGTTCGCTGGTCTTTAACGGGTTGGTTAGCGGTAGTATATTTGGTGGTGTATGTAGTAATAAAATCACTGCTATTGCTGGAGAATCTAGTACAGGAAAAACTTTTTTCGCTCTCGCGGTGGCAAAGAATTTTTTGGATACTAACCCCGATGCTTATGTACTCTATTTTGATACTGAGAGTAGCATTACTAGGTCACTTTTAGAGTCTCGTAATATTGATACTAAAAGGTTTGTAGTTATTAATGTAGTGACCATTGAGGAATTCCGTACCAAGGCACTTAAGGCAATTGATAAATATCTTCAAATGCCTATAGAGGACCGCAAACCTTGTATGTTTGTGTTAGACTCTTTGGGAATGCTTTCCACTGAAAAGGAAATTGCGGACGCTCTGAACGATAAGCAAGTCCGTGACATGACTAAATCGCAATTGGTCAAGGGTGCGTTCAGAATGTTAACATTAAAATTAGGCCAAGCGAATGTCCCGCTCATTGTCACAAATCACACATATGATGTCATCGGAGCTTATGTACCAACTAAAGAGATGGGAGGAGGTTCGGGACTCAAGTACGCAAGCAGTACAATCATTTATCTCAGCAAGAAAAAAGAGAAGGATGGAAAAGAAGTCATCGGAAACATTATCAAAGCGAAGACTGCAAAGTCTCGTTTAAGTAAAGAGAATAAGCAAGTTGAGATACGTCTTTATTATGATGAGCGTGGTCTTGATAGGCATTATGGTCTTCTTGAATTGGGAGAGATTGGTGGATTGTGGAAGAACGTTGCCGGAAGATACGAAATCGGAGGCAAGAAGTTATATGCCAAACAGATCTATGCCGATCCAGACACCTATTTTACTCCAGAAGTATTACAAGCTCTAGATGAGACTGCACAGAAGGAATTCAGTTATGGATCTCCAGGTAATTGATAATTTTTTACCACAAAATCAATTTAATCATCTTCAAGAATTATTAACCGGACCGTGGTTTCCTTGGTTTTATCAGAATCATATTGCTTATAAAGGTAAGGAAGATGGTGGATATCAATTTGTTCATAATTTTTTAAAAGATACTATTCCCCAAGAAGTTGCCGAGCAACATAATCCTTATTATAAGATAATTCAACCTTTTGAGAAATTGGGTAAGATGATTAGGATTAAAGCTAATATGAGAACGAGAACTCTTTTTCATCGAAGAAGTCATTATCATATAGATCATCCTGATGTGACTACTGCAATTTTTTATCTTAATACTTGTAATGGGTATACTAAATTTAGGAAGAGTGGAAAGAAGATAAAGACTGTTGCTAATAGAATGGTTATTTTTGATTCTAATTTAGAACATGCGGCATTTAGTCAGACAGATGAGAAGGTTAGAGTTGTTATAAATTTTAATTATGAGAAATTTTAACATTTTTAAATCAGATTTTGTTGGGGTTAAAGATAATCTTCTAACAAAAGAAGAATGTAGGGAAGCTATTAGATGGACAAAAACTCATAAGATTTTGCAGGAGGATCGTCAGAAGGAACAGAGTGGGTATTCATATTGTGATTTGATGGATAGGGGTGAGAGTATTGGAAGATGTTTTTCTCCAAAACCATTGAGACCAATTGAGAGAGGTCTTCGTTTATTAGTGGATTCATATGTTGAGAAATATCCCGAAGTACAGATGGTGGAGTCATGGGATATAGATTATGTTAGATTTAAATGGTGGAAACCAGGAGATTATTATTCTATATGGCATTCAGAACATGGAACAGGGGATACTTCCTATAGAATTCTGTCGTTTTTATTATATTTGAGTGACAATGATGCTTATACGGAGTTCAAAAGACATAGAAATGTGCGAAGTAAGGCAGGACGTGGTATAATATTCCCAGCATATTTTACTCATCAACATAGAGGATCTATCTGTAAGAAAGGATTAGATCGTTTTATTGTGTCGGGTTATTTTTCTTTTTTATGATGGATAAAGTTGAATTTCTTATCTTAAGAAACCTTTTATATAATGAGGAATATATTCGTAAGGTAATTCCTTTTATAAGATCTGAGTATTTTGAAGATCATAATCAGAAGGTTATCTTTGAGGAAATTGGAAAGTTTATAGTGGACTATAAACAGCCTGCAACAAAGGAAGTTTTATGCATAGAAATAGAGAAGAGACAGGATATTAATGATACTTCTTTTAAAGAAATTACAACTCTGATTACCAATTTAGAAGATGAACCTACTGAATTTGATTGGTTAGTTAATACTACTGAGAAATGGTGTAGGGATCGTGCTATATACTTAGCATTGATGGAATCTATCCAAAAGGCGGATGGGAAGGATGATGAGGGAAGTAGGGATGATATACCCCGTATTTTATCAGATGCTCTTTCAGTCTCTTTTGATACGCATATCGGACATGATTACTTACTAGATTACGAAGAACGTTATGAGTCCTACCATAGAAAGGAAGAGAAGATCTCGTTTGATCTCGAATACTTCAATAAAATTACAAAAGGTGGTTTACCGAATAAGACTCTCAATGTTGCTCTCGCTGGCACAGGTGTTGGAAAATCTTTATTCATGTGTCATGTGGCAAGCTCAGCTTTGCTCCAGGGAAAGAATGTCCTTTACATCACCCTCGAAATGGCAGAGGAGAAGATTGCGGAAAGGATCGATGCTAATTTACTTAATGTCAACATTCAAGACATAACAGATCTTCCTAAACCTATGTTTGATAGTAAGGTAACCAATCTTGCTAAGAAGACACAGGGTACATTAATTATTAAAGAATATCCGACTGCTTCAGCTCATTCCGGACATTTTAAAGCATTACTTCAGGAACTTGCCTTGAAAAAGTCCTTTAGACCTGATATAATATTCATAGATTACTTAAATATTTGTGCCTCTTCAAGATACCGTGGAAACTCAACAGTCAACTCCTATTCTTACATTAAAGCAATTGCAGAAGAACTTCGCGGACTTGCCGTGGAAGCCAATCTTCCAATCGTATCTGCCACTCAAACTACTAGGAGTGGTTATGGTTCCAGTGATGTTGAGCTTACTGACACCTCTGAATCCTTTGGATTGCCTGCTACTGCTGATCTTATGTTCGCCCTTATTTCTACGGATGACTTAGAACCGCTTGGACAAATCGTAGTTAAACAATTGAAGAATCGTTATAATGATCCTACAGTAAATAAGAGATTTATTGTAGGTATTGATCGTGCTAAGATGAGATTGTATGATTGCGAGCAGAGTGCTCAAGAAGATATTGTTGACAGTGGAAAGGAAGAAGAGTATAATACTGAGGAAAAGAAACCTTTTAAAAAATCATTCGACGGATTTAAATTTTAATCATGGCAGATCCCTATCCCGCAATTGGTACAAATTACAGACCTAATATTGAAACTTACACAACAAACAGAGGACTTACTCTTACTGCTGAACAAGTAGTAGAGTTAAAAGAATTGTTAGCGCATGTTCCGAATCCTTCTGATAATATAGTTAAACTTTATGATGTAGTGAGTAAGTTATGACAGTAGACACAGAAAAGTATCTTGAATTCGTTGATGGAGTTACAAGTGATCCTAGTAAAGATCTCGCACAACTTCTTAGACGTATTAGTCTACTAGAAGTTGAGAATGATGCTGATGTTCCTCATCTTCTTACTGCTGCATTGGGACTTACGGCTGAGGCAGGTGAGTTTACTGAGGTTGTAAAGAAGATTATCCTTCAAGGAAAACCATATAATGAAGAGAATGTTTTTCATTTGAAGCGTGAACTGGGGGACATTTGTTGGTACATCGCACAAGCATGTATGGCACTTGATACTACATTTGATGAAATTATTGAGATGAATGTAGAAAAACTTCAGTCTCGTTATCCTGGGGGTGAATTTGATATACATAAATCAGAGAATCGAGTAGAAGGGGACGTATGAAAAAATTAATTTCATTATTACTCCTCTTACCTGTAGGATGCACTCCTGCAGTAGCTGCAGAAGTGTGGCAAGACCCAGGTTATTCTAAGAGTCGTACTTGCTATCGAAGTGAGTATAGAGAAGAGTATGTACCAGGTACAGAAGAAGATCCTGGTTTTGTAAGATCATTTAAGGAAACTGTTGAAGTTCCATGTGATCCTGATGATGTAGCAGAGGGTAGAGTTTATAGTAAAACCGTAGTGGAGTATGATGACAATGATTGTTCTGAAGGATCACTCATTGGAGGATTACTTGGTGGTGGTCTAGCAGGATTTGGATCTCGTGGTAAAGATCGGTGGTGGGCTATTCCTACAGGAATCATTGGAGGTGCGATGGTAGGGTGTCAGGTTGATGGTGGTTAATTAAAAATTTATAAATATACTTAGAAGAATGTATTAAGGTCTCATGAACTCCAAAGAATATCTTGCCATTGGTGATGCATATAAAAAATTATATGCCACTGAAGAGGAACTTCAAGAGAAGGATACTTATGATCAGGTAGCAGCAGTTATTGATAAGGATAGGGCAAAGAAGGGTACTGACTATGCCACCTATGATAGTATGCATGGTAAGAAGAAAGCTGCTAAAAGAGAGCGTGACTATGCTGCATTCGAACGTGAGAAGATGAAGAGAGATGCTCAGAGGTCAGGTCATCCTTGGGAACATGCTAAGGGATCTACTACTGAGAAAGAAGGTAAGAAGAGTGAGAAGACAAAGCATGTCCGTGATCCTCAATATAATTCTTATGATCCCCTAACTCTAAAAGATCAGCAAGGATTAGCTGATGCTTATCTTGCAGTGTGTGGTGAAGATAAGAAGTATGGGTATGATAAGAAAGGACAGTCATTAAATCCTGCTGATATTGAAAAGAGAAAGCGTAAGGATGATGATCTTTTTGGTGCTCCTAATAAGAAGGTAAAGAAAGAAGAGAAGAATTGGATTCAAGGTGCAGTAAAGCGTCCTGGTGCATTCACTAAGAAAGCAAAGTCGCATGACATGGGTGTTCAGCAATTTGCTAAGTATGTGGATGACAACCCTAAGAAGTTTGACACTCGCACCAAGAGACAAGCAAATCTTGCACAAACATTTGCATCCATGAAGAAAGAAGACATGGATGAGATGATTGACCTTATCGGGGATGTTCTGCTCGAAGGATAAACCTTTATTATGTCTACGGCTACTCAACTTCTGTCGTTAAATAAAGCCTTAGCGTCATTTCAGAATGATCGTGAGGTGGATGATATTGATATTGAAGTAAAAAAAGCTGGTGCAAAAACAGTAACTTATAATGTTAAGTCAACAGATCGGGAGACAACAAGAGATCATGTTGAGAGTGCATTAAAGAGTAATCATGTGGGAACGGTATCCCGCAAACAGATGAGTATATCATCCATGGCCGTCACTCAATGTAAAATGGGTGATACCATGCTTACTTTTGTGTATAAGCCTACTAAAGGTGGAATGTCTCAAACCACTTTAAATGCTTCTATCACAGAACTTTTTCCTTGTATAGCATTTACAACAGGTATTAAATCAAATCAGATAAGGAATGTTCAGCAGTTTTATAATTTGATTAAAGAGAAAGATAATGCATCCTTAAGTTGTTATTTAAATCCTAAAGATGCAGCTGCAGGAAGACAATTTATTGATAAGGCAGAAACTGGAAAATTTAAAGAGAAGGTTCAGAATGCTATTAATATTTTAAAGTGGATTGAAGGTGTTAATAAACTTCATCCTATTGTTAGAATTTATTGGGGGTATCGGGCTAAACCTCAAGGTGTGATGGGCAATCATCCAGGAGATATATTTTTGCAATTTAAGAATGGAAAGTTGTTAGGTGTATCACTTAAAGCAGGTGGTCAAAAAACTGATGAACCAAAACTTAATACGTATGTAAGACCTATCTATGAGTTTTATGGAAAATTGAATGAATATGATAAATTAAAAGATCTTCTCTGGCCTCAATATATGCTGATTCCTGGAATAGAAGAATCTGATAAAAGGGCTTGGGGTAAGAATGATCTTGCATTAAAAACTTATGAATTTGAAAAAACAGATCCTCAAGCATATGATGATTTGTATGATAAGAATTTAGAAATTATAAAAGATCAATTAATTAAACTTCTTAATAGCGATTTTAATAAAACTAAGAATTGGTTATTGGAAAAAGTAGCACAACAACAGCAAGATGTGCCTGTAGTTGTGGTTAAGGCTACAGAGGTTAGAGCAAGAAGGGATAAAGCAACTGATTTATTAGTGGAAGCTCTTACTTCAGTTACCAAAATATCAGCACAACTTGTAACTACAGGTAAATCAAAACAAGCATGGAATATTAAATTAAGCGATGGATCTCATTTAACTTTAGATTTTACTACTCGAACTAATAAGGTTGGTGCTCAACATAAATTAGGTCAATTCACTAATTTAGCAGTTAAATTTAATAAAGTTAAGAAAACAGCCAGCTAAATATAGGTATGAAGAGTTTTACCCAATTTTTATCTGAAGCGTCTTCTGCATCAGCACAGGCACTGAAGTTAAATCTAAAAAGCGACGGTCACGGCGGTTGGTATGACAGCCGTGGGGAATTTGTTGCGAAAACTGAGGGTGGTAAGCTCAAATTTTATGGGAAGAATCAAAAACCTGGTGAAAAAGACGAACCGCGTGGTCCTAAAGCAGCGGTAGCACAACCTACTCCTAAAAAGACAGCAGCTGCTCCACAACCTTCTCCAAAGAAAGCAAAGGCAGGAGAACCCCCTGAAAAAGGTGCTCCAAAAGAAAGTAACACAATTACAATTGCGTTTGGACGCTTTAATCCACCTACAAGAGGGCACGGAAAAGTGCTTGAAGTGGCAAGAAAAACTGCTGCAGGTGGAGATTTGAAGATTTATCCTTCCAGAACGCAGGATTCTAATAGAAATCCTCTTGATCCGGACATGAAGGTTTCTTATTTGAGGAAAATGTTCCCCGATTATGCGGAAGAAATCATTAATGATCCTGAAATGAAAACCATTTTTGATGTTTTAGCAGCTGCATCAGAAGAAGGATATGAATTTGTTAATGTTGTGGCTGGTCCTGACAGAATAAATGAATTTACAAAAATATTACAAGATTATAATGGAACAGAATATTTTAACTTTGCTGATGGATATAATACTGTAGTTTCTGGTCCTCGTGACGAAGATGCATCAGGTCCTGAAGGAGATTCTGCTACAAAACAAAGAAAATCAATCAAAGATAATGATTATGAGGGGTTTAAAAAGAGGCTTCCTAAGGAAATTGATGATGCTGATGCAATGGCACTCTTTAATGCTACCCGTCAAGGCATGGGAATCAAGGCAAGTAAGGCAGCCACTAAGGCTAATAAGGCAGCAATTGCACTAGATGCTAATGAAGAGTGTGAATTATGGAAAATTGCTCCTAGATTAGATCCTAAGGGATTACGTGAGCATTATGTAAAAGAAGAGATTTATAACTTAGGAGATACAGTTCAGAATTTGAATACTGGGGTAGTTGGAAGGATAATTCGTCGTGGAACTAATCATTTAATCTGTGTAACTGAGGAAGAAATGATGTTTAAAGCATGGATTCGTGATGTTATGGAGTATGATGAGAAGAAAATGGATAGTATGTATCGAGAACCTGGTAAACCTAACACTTTAGTAGGTACTACGGGGTATTTAAAGTATGCTCAATCTATGGTTCCTGGATCCGAGCGGGGACGGCAATTCATAAATAAACATAGAAAAAGTAAGTAGTGTCATCATGTCTGACGGAATATCTCCTAATAAACTTAATGATCTTACCAAAGTATATTTGGAGAAGATTGCTGCAGTTAAGTCTCAGGAAGTAGAGAAAGACATTGCAAGATGGAGTGAACCTCCTAATAAACCCATTGATGTTACTACAGAGTCTAAAGATCCTACTGCTAGAAAGCCAAAAGCACCTCAATTTAATGCTGTAAAGGAGTTGGTTCAGAAATCTCCTTATATGAAACCAGCATTACAGCAACGTAATGAAGAGTTTGAAGATTTGCGTGAAGTAATTGACAAACCAGAGACTGAAAAGGAAGCAGAGAAGAAAGTTACTGAGAAGAAAGTTACTAATAAAGTTGAAATTAATCCTAAGTTGAAGGAAGCAATTTCTAAATTGGGTGGTGAATTAATTTCAGTAAAAGAAAATGTTGGATCTACAGTAGTGGATCATGGAGAAACTCCTGCAGATCATGGACCAACTGATAATCAGGTTAAAGCAAAAGAAAAAAGATCTGGGATGTTGAAAAGGCAGATTCTGATAAAGAAAATGCAAGCTTTAAGGTCTGGTGGGGATACGTCTAGTATTACGGCATCTTATGATCCTATAGAAGGTGCTGTTGAGTATTTCTATGAAGAAGGTATTAATGAAGAAGGTTTTGATCAAATCTTAGAAGAAATTGGTCTAGAAGAGTTTGTTGACTTCGTTGATGGTGGTGGTGCTATAGATCTTAATGAAGAGAGAGCAGCAAGAAAGGCATCTGTGAGAGCAAAGAAGTATGATGTAGTAAAGAAAGAAGTTGACACAGCAGATGCAGCACGTAAGAAAGCAAAGAAAGGAGAATATGCTCCTTCATATGCTAAGAAAGAGACTGATGTAACAGTCTATGATGACAAACCTGCTGCTAAGAAGAAAGCACCTTCTGGAATGAAGAAGGCAGTTGCTAGGAAGAAAGAAGTATTGAAGCAACCTGTTAAAAAAGTAGCACCAAAACCAGTTGCTAAGAAGGTAGTTAAGGCAGTTGCTAAAGTTAAAAAGACTCAACCTGTTAAGAAACCTTCCAAGTCACGTTTACGTGATAAGATTAAGAGTGCTTACAAAGCTGGTATTGAGCGTCATAAGGCTGCTAGGGAAAGAGGAAGAGTTCCAGAAAAACGTGCTAAGGAATTTGGTAAGGGATTTGCATCTGGTGTAAAAGACACTGTTAAGTTTGCAAAGAAAGCAAAGAAAGCAGTGGTTGGTGAAGAGGTTGGTGTATCTTCTTCTGCTAAAATGAAAGAGGCACAAAAAGAAGCAGAATTAAAAAAGAAAGAAGCAGATGCAGTGAAGAAAGTAAAGAAAGAAGAGTATACTGTTACTGCTGCGGATAAGAAGGGTAACACTCCAGCATGGCAAGGTTATAAGGCTAAGAAAAAGAATGTAAAAACTGGTAAACCGCTTTATAAAAAGGCAGATCATGTTGAGGAGGAGAAGAAGGCACTTCCTAAGTTAAAGATGTATCGTCAGGCAGGTAATCTTGCTCGCAAAGGCGATCCTGAGTCTATGAAGAAGCAGACTAAGATTGTTTCTGTTCTTAATAAGGAGACTGAAAAGGGTTATAAGAAAGCTGCTCTTGATAAGTTAAGGGATGGTGGATCTCCTAAGCATCAGACAGAAGATAAAGCATTTGATAACGTGGTAGGTAAACTGCGAAAAAAGTACGGTAAGGATGCAGTTCTAACTAAGGACTCTCCGAAACCTAAAGCACAACCAAGACCAAAGGCAAAACCTCAGAAGCCTCTAACTGCTGCTGAGAAAGCACAGAGAGAAGTAGATGCTAGGTATGGTAGAACTCCTTGGAATCCTAAGGGTAGTTTAGGTACTTAAAATGCCTGCTGTATCTAAGAAGCAACAACGATTTTTTGGATATCTCTTATCTAATCCTGAGGAGAGAAAGAAAAAGGGTATCAGTAAAAAAGCTGCTAAGGATTTCGCAAGTGATGTTCAGGAAGTAGCACCTCCTGGATGGGGTCATACTAAGGCAGAGAAAGAAAAAACGAAGCCTGATAAACCTAAGTCAAAGATTGGTGGAAGTTCTGCTGCCTTTGATCGTGCTCGTAAAGAGGGTAGGTTTAAAGGATCCAAAGAGGATATGTTTAAATTGATGTGGTGGATGTATAATAAGGGTGGAAAACCCAAAGGTAAACCACATTATAAACCTGGTACTGATGAGAAGTATAAGAAGTACCAAGATAAAGATGATACTAATGATAATACTAATGAAGAAGTAAAAGCAAGTTATAGTGGCGGACAAGCTACCTTTGGTCAATTCTATAATAGAGCAAAAGAAGCAATGGCACATGCTCAAAGAAAAAAAGACAAAGCTGCAAAAAATAAATCTGTAAGCGATAAAACCAGTTCAGATACCCGGAAACATGGGATTAAATTCTATGACAAAAAGGGAGCTGGTAGAATTGTAAAGGGTAAGAAAGTCTACGGCTAAATAATACCAATCGCTATAAGTAAATGACTGATTTAAGTTTGGATGCTTCGCAGGAGACTCGTATCACTGTGATGCAATTGAAGATAGAGAGACTTGAAGAGAAGCAAGAAGAGCTACGTGAAAGGCTCAAAGTTGTAGAGAAATGGGTCATTGGAGCTGCCGCTGTATTGGCCGCTGGCACCACTGTCATAGGGTTTGCAACTAACATTTCGAAGGCATATCTCTAAGATATCCGATTCATAAATAATCATTAGCACAGAAATTCTACGGAAGTAAGGCACATGGCACTTTGGGGTAATAAAGATGACTATTACAGCTCTGGCACGGTAAGTGTTAAGTTAGCTGGTATTAATACGTATTATGCCGATGGCGTATTAGTAGAGAAGTCTGCTGGCATTAATCAGACTGATTCAGATACTACTCCTCCGTTTTCAGGGCAGGTAGTATACCAAGTAATTGGTTCTATCGGTGCTGGTGCTGGAACTAGTTTTGGTCAAGGAACTGGATTCGCTAAGACAAGCGATATTTTAAAATTCGGAGACGTTATAGGTGGTACTTATTATGGTAGTGGTATTGTTGTAGGTATTGCAAGTACTACTCTGTGCTATATTGCATCTACTGAAGGATTTGCAACTGATATTCAAGATACTGATCTTGCCAGTGTTGATTATACTGTCAATGACCAACCTATTTGGGGTTCTCAGACAGAACGTTGGAGTCAAGGAACTCTTTCTAGTGCTGAAACAACTGATGCTGGACGTGTTGCTTTAGCACATACTGCTAGTGTTAGTGCCGCTTCTACCACACTCTTTGCATTAGATGGACCATATACTGAGGAATATAATGCAGATGGTAAACCACAAATTAGAGTTGGTGATACTTTATCAACCTATGTTTCCAGTGGATCTTGGTCTAATATCACAACCCTAACTGCTATAGGTGCAGATACAGTAATTAAAGTTAACTTTAGTGCTCTTACACAGAATGCTGCTGTAGGTGTTTCCACTGTTGCTATTAATACTGGTGGAATTAATTTGGGTGATACCTTCCAGGGTAATAACATTTGTACTGCTGTTAATAGAATTGGACTTGGTACTGTTGGATTTGCTGCTACTATTGGATATGGTTTAACTTCTGGTAATGTTATTGGATTCTCTAGAACTACTAGCAATGTTGTAACAGGTAGTGCTTCTGTTGTATCGATTGCAGCTACTGACATAAGTTTAAGAGTTACTAGATCAACTGGTGCTGATAAGGTATATCTTGCTGGTGTATCTACTAATGGTACAGATTCTTCGCAAGGAACTATCTACGCAGTAGATCATGCTGGATGGGTAGGTGTTACATCTTACTTCGATGCTGCTGGTAACCTAAGAGTTAAGACTGAGACTTTAGTTGCTCTCTCTGGTATTGCCACTGGTAACAACCCAGTAATTGGTGGTGACCCTGCTGTTTCTTGATAATTTGCTAATATGATATGCATTTCACTGAATTGAATGAGGAAAACTTTAAACTATTTGCTATTAAAAATTATGAAAATCCACAAGCAGTAACTGAAGCTGATTTTGATAAGGATTTAAACCACTTTAAGTACATCAAACGATTGCTAAAGAGGTATAAGAATACTGGTGAGTTAAAATCTCATCTTATTATTAACCACTTTATTATTCTTTATAATATATTTGGTGAAGCAGCTACTCCGATGCTATTTCATAAAATAGAACCGGAATTGTGGTCTGTAATGAAGACCTTTGTTATATTCCTAAATAAATTACCGGACTATCCACACTGCTATATTCATGATATTGAAGTGGATGATAATTGTTTAGAAGAATTGCAGAGTATTTTCAATGCCAAAGAATAAACTCGATAAGATATTAGATATTCTTCGTGAGGAAATGATGACTGCGAATCCTCCGGGAGGACAAGGAGGATATAGTTCTAATCCACCTAAAGAAGGGGTTGCTGGATTTGATCCTCTC